>Ga0208904_1000108_pt1 | contig 70472 bp, 70 predicted proteins | sample AntAceMetag02UKB_FD_184774 | JGI IMG/M metagenome (GOLD analysis project Ga0208904, IMG submission 184774) | Saline lake microbial communities from Ace Lake, Antarctica - Antarctic Ace Lake Metagenome 02UKB (SPAdes) (version 2) | ecosystem: Environmental > Aquatic > Non-marine Saline and...
ATCCCTAACAAAATTTGAATAAACAAAATTTTAATCCTTTTGATGAAAAATTTTTAAATAATAATTAAATAAAATGAAAAAGAAATTAATATTTTTAGATACGGAAACAACGGGGAATGATTTGGAAAAAGATCGGCTTTGTCAAGTGGCTTATAGAAAAAGATCCGTTTTCGCCAAGGCTACGGCGGATGAAGGAAAAATTGAAGTCAAGAATTTCAAACCACCTATCCCTATTTCTGTCAAAGCGATGAGCATTACTCATATTACCAATAAAACAGTAGAGAAGGAGGAGGCTTTTCAAGGGAGTAAATTTGCCAAAAACTTGGAAAAGATTTTGCCGGATAATATTTTAGTGGCTCACAATGCTAAATTTGATATTGCGATGTTAAGCAACGAGGATTTAAAAACCTCTCAATCTATTTGTACTTTGCGATTAGCTCGTTATTTAGATTCTGAACAAGAAATTCCTGAATATAATCTGCAATTTCTACGATATTATTATGAAGTTGACGTTGAAGTCGCCCCTCATAGCGCTGAAGGCGATGTGATAGTCCTGGAAGCGATTTTTAATCATTTATTAAAGGTTGCTAAAGAAAAAGCACCAAAGGCCTCAGAAGAAGAAATCATCGGTCGGATGATTGATATTTCATCTAATCCAGTCCTAATTAAAAAATTTCCTTTTGGGAAATATACTGGAGAGAGAGTTGAGGATATTGTGCAAAAAGATCGACAGTACTTAAATTGGTTGAAAAAAACAAAAGAGGAAGAGGGAACGGACGAGGATTGGATATTTACCTTAAAACACTATTTAAAATAAGATTGGCAAAACTTTCAAATTTGGCACACTTCTTTGTCAGGTTTTCCTTTGCCGCGGCGAATCGAATCTTCCTCAAATTACATACAGATTCAGAAGTTTTTTAAATTAATTTAATATTTGTGATTATCTTGTTTTTTAAATCGGTAAGTTAATCCCAAGTTTTTTTAGAAGAAAATCATAAAGTACCAGAGAGATTGCTATTAGAAAAATCATGGTAATCAATTGGTGATTAAGTTTGTGTTTTTGGTAAATTTTTCTTTCTCTATGTTGAACTTTGTCTAAAAGTTCATCGCCAAATTTAATAGAGACAAAAGTTCCGATTAGAGAAATCAAAATAATACTCCAAAAAGGAAGAGGATTTTCTAGGATATGCTTAAAAAGTTTGAGCAACTTTGTTTTTTCGTAAATATTAGGATTGAAGAAAAAGACGTAAATATTAAGACTGATAGCAAGTAGCCAAACTAAGCCTTCTGCTATAAGCATTTTTAAATTTGTAATTAAACGTAAGGGGAAGTCAATTAAAAAACCAGCATCGGCTACTGGAGTGCACAGTACAAAAAATGACCAAGTTAAGATAGAAACCATGAATCCTTGTTGAACTCCATATTTTTTGGCTATAAACAAAAAGTAAATAATAAAAACAGAAAGGACTAAAGAAAATTTAAACAAAACATGACTTTTGGTTTCGTGTTTTAATAAATCACCAGTTTTTATTTTAACTGAGTATAATCGTCTGAACATAATATTTCCAGTTTTATTTTTTGTTATTAGAATTAAGAGTAAAAATACTTTCCATAATTATAACATTAAAAGAATATTAAATAAATTTTTGCAGATTATTTTAGAAAATGATATTATAAATTATTAAGAGATTAACATTCATGGTATATTTATTAAATGGAGTTGATTTATTTATGAAAAATTATGAAACAAGATTATCTAAAATCAGAAAGTCGAGAAGCTATAAAGAAAGCGGTTAATTTTGGTGCAGAAAATCGGCGGAAATTTTTTGCAAGTAAAGATATTGATGAAAATCAGTATAAAGACAAAATGACTGAAATTCGGCAGAAGCCTTTTGCGGATTTTGAGAAAAATCTAAGATTAGCTAAACAGAATTTTGAAAAAAGAGGGTTTCAAGTTTATGAAGTGAGAGACGATAAGGATGCTCGAAAAATTTTAGAGAAAATAATTGGGGAAAATAAAAAGATAATTTCCTCTAAAACTAATACTGGGAGGGAAATTGAGATTAAAAAAGTTTTTGAAAAACATGATTGGAGCGAGACTGATCTAGGAGATTTTATTGTGAAAATGTTCAAAGAAACAGACGAGCATTTTGTTTTGCCGTCTATTCATATAACAGCAAAAATGATTGCTAAAAAAATTAAGCAAACATACAAAGATGATATTAGAATTGATCCAGAAAAATTAACTCATTATTTATGCCAGAAAATTCGAGAGAAGATTTTGGAAGCCGAGATTGGAGTAACTGGGGCTAATTTTTTTACAGAAGAAGGTCAAGTAGTTTTACTAGAGAATGAGGGTAACATTTCTTTGGTTTCTCGTTTACCAAAAAAACACATTGTTCTTTGCGGAATTGATAAAATTACCGAATCAGTTGAAGATGCTGTGAAGCTTTGTCAAACAGCCGCTCTTTTTGGAACTGGTCAAGATATTACTCAATATATTTCAATTATTTCTGGACCCTCCAAAACAGCCGATATTGAAAATCAACTAGTGTTGGGAGCTCAAGGTGCTCACGAAGTCCATGTAATTTTAGTTGATAATGGAAGACGAGAAATGATTAAAAAAGGATTCGGTGATATTTTACATTGTATTAATTGTGGAGCTTGCATTAATTTTTGTCCGGTTTATAACCAAAAAGGAAGTCATTACGGAAATGATGGTTATATCGGATCTAAAGGAATTATCTTTGAAGCGGTGCAAAAAGGTCTCAAAAAAGCTAAAAAAAGTGGTAGTCATGACTGTATTATTTGTTATTCTTGTTCTGAAAATTGTCCGATGAAAATAGGACTAGCTCGAATGGTAAAGCAAATTAGAGTCGAACAAGAAAAAAATGGAATCCAAAGTTCGAATAATAAAGAAATGTTGAAAAAAATAGAAAAGAAGGGCAATCCTTTTGGCGGAAAGAGCGACGGAAAAATTCCTGATAAATTATATTGTTGTTAAAAATAAAAATCTCTCCCTTAAGGGAAAGATTCTTGTGGTAAAAAATAGTGAAGTCTAGTATTTATTAGAACCAATCAATAACATTAAAGTGATTAGCCCTAGTATGCCTGTTACTATACCATAAATAATTGCTTGAGGACCAGTTAAAAGTTCAATTCGGCGGAAATCCATAATGGAAAAAATTGAAAAAAACAGAGGTATTAATAAAATTGGAGCAAAAACCTGATAAACGGGAACATCTTTTTCATTAGCCCTAACAGCCAAAGGAACAAAAATTAAAGCGATTAGCACTGTTGTTAAAAGCCAAAGTAAGGACTCGAAAATTCGCCCGTTGATTAAATTTCCCATAGATAAGGCTAAAGACAAAGTTGGGAATATATAGAAAAATTTTCGCATCGTATTTTATTTTAATTTGTTGTTTCTATAATTTAGTATATCAAATTAAAAAAGATTATCAACATAGTAAGAAAAAATAACCTTGAGGATACAGTTGTGAAACTGTTTTTAATGTGATATTTTATTAGTAACTGTCTTTTTAATAAATAAGTAAAATTTTATAAATTATGGTGAAATTTTAAATAGTTTCTTGGTGTTGAATAGGAGAATATTAATAAACGCAATATGAAAATCAAGAAAAAAATCAATTGGGAAAAAATAATTAAAGATGAAATTTTTATAGGTAGGTTGAGATTAGGAGCGTTATTTGTGCTAGGATTTTTAATTGGAGTAATGTTTAAATCACAAGCTTTACGAACAATTGTTTCTGGATATGATGATCAGAAAATTTTGAAAAGTGATGAAATCCAAATTAAACAAGAGGTTTTTAAATCAAATAACGAAAATGAATATTAATATTAATTAAAACCTTATTTTTAAACCAAATTGAAATGGCTAAAAAAAATAAAAATAAGGAGGGAAAGACAAAGTTTGTTGAAAAGATGATCAAAAAGATTCGTCAAAAGAAAATTAGAGCAAAAGTTCAGAAAAAGAGTCAAATTAGAAAAGTTAAAATTACTTCTAGCCAGAAAACGGTCAAGAAGTCTCGAAGAGGGATGACTTTGCGAGATATTGAAAATAAAAAAAAGGAGAATAGCAAAATTCAGAATTTAATTTCTGCCATTGTTCTTATCTTGGGACTTTTTGTGGGGAGTTTATTCGTGGATGTAATGCAAATTGTTACCAAGAATGGTTATTCTGAAAGATCTTTACGAACAGCTGATGTGTTTGAGTTAGGCGATAAAACTTGGGTGGCCTATAAAGAACCTGCTATTAAAGTTGATATTTTGATTGCTGATAACGAAGAAGAATGTATAGCTTGTAACGCTGATGATATTTTAGTTTGGATGAAGAAATTTATTCCTACTATGGCTATTAATAAAGTTTCTGAATCTTCAGAAGAAGGAAAAAAATTAATTAAAAATTATGAATTAAAAAGTATCCCTTCTTTTGTTTTTGACAAAAAGATTCAAGAAGCCAATTTTTTCCAGGAAGATCAGGTTCAAGAAATTTTTAATCAAAAAGATAACAAGTTTGTCTTGAACGCTACCGCCTTAGGAATTCCAGTAGGGAAATATTTAGAAATTCCTACCGAAAAAGATGGAGATATTATTATTGGAAATAAAAGCGCTCAAGTAAAAATTATAACCTTTTTTGATTTTCAATGTTCTTATTCTAAAATTTTTTATGAAGCAGCTAAACAGGCTCGAAATGAATTTACTGGAGATCAGTTAGCGCTGGTTTACAAAAATTTTCCTCTAGATTTGCAGGGACAAGCTATTAGTGCGGCTTTGGCTGGACAGTGTGCTTATAAGCAAGGACGATTTGAAGAAATGGCTGATTTATTGTTTGCTAATCAAGAAAAATGGATTATTAGTAAAGATTTTAAAATTTTTGATCAATACGCTTTGCAGATAGGCTTAAATAAAATAGAATTTGATGAATGTAGTAGCGCTGAGACTAGCCGAGATTTAATTTTAGAATCCATTGAACAAGGAAACCAATTTGGAATTGCCGGAACACCAGCTTCATTCGTGGGAGAAGATTTTTTGAACGGAATTTTTCAAAAAGAAGATATTATTGAAATAGTTAAAGTACATTTAGAATAGAAAATTTGTAAAATAAAATAAAAATGAAAAAGATATTTGAAATTATAATTTATGGACGAGGCGGGCAAGGAGCTAAAACGACCGCTGAGATAATTGCCCAAGGGGCTTTGTTGGAAGACAAATACGTTCAAGCTTTTCCGGAATTTGGTCCAGAGAGAAGTGGCGCTCCAGTTCAAACTTTTGTTCGAATTTTTGATAAGCCCATAAAAACTCGAGAGCCGATTACCAACCCAGCTTGTTTCATGGTTTTGGATGAAACTCTGTTGGAGGTTTTTGAAGGTTTTGAAAATTTAAGTAAAGATTCGTTTTTAATAATAAATACTCGGAAAACTAAGGAGGAAATTTCAGCTTTGATTCCCTTCAAGGGTAATCTGGTCATTGTTGATGCTTCGGGTCTTTCAACTAAAATAGTAGGAGAAAATAGGCCCAACACCGTTATCCTAGGAAAATTTTCAGTAGTTACTAAGGCGGTTAAATTGGAAAATTTAGTTAAAGTTTTTCGTAGTAAATACGGAGAGAAGATTGGTTTAGAAAAAACTAATAAAAATATTAATGCTATCAGGGCAGCTTATGAAGAATAATAATGATAAAAAAGGACAAGAATTAGGGGGAGTAATTGAAAATGATGAAAAAAATTATCCACCTACTGGTGAGTGGTCTCAAGTGGCGCCAGAAATTAGTGACAAATGTATCGCTTGTGGTTTATGTGTAAAATTTTGTCCAGAAGATGCAATAAGAATAAAAAAAGTGGACGGTAAAAATAAATCTGTGGTGGATTATAAATATTGCAAAGGTTGTGGTTTGTGCGCTGAAATCTGTCCAATTAAAGCCATAAAAATGATAAATAAGGATACGAAATAACCCATAAAGATTTATAGATGAACTCAACTAATTTTTTAGTGATAGATTTTGATAGTACTTTTGTAAAATTAGAAGCTTTAGAGGAGATAGCTCGAGAGGCTTTAAAAGACAATCCCAATAAAAATGAAATTCAAGAAAAAATTGAAGAAATTACTAAAAAAGGAATGAGAGGCGAGATTTCCTTTGCTGAATCTTTAAGAAGTCGATTAAAACTTTTTTCAGCTAGTCGCGAAGAAGTGGAGAAAGTAGCTCAAAAAATGAGAGAAAATATTTCAGATTCTTTTTTGGAGAATAAAGATTTTTTAGAGAAAAACAATAAGCAAATTTTTGTAATATCAGGCGGTTTCAAGCAATGTATTTTTCTAGTTTCGGATTATTTCAAAATTCCTCGAGAAAATATTTTAGCCAATGAATTCGTGTTCGATAATCAGGGAATGGTTTCTGGAATTAACGAGGGCGGTTTTATGACTAAAGCTTACGGAAAAGTTAAGCAAATGGAAGCCTTGGACCTTAAAGGAATGATTTTTGCAGTTGGGGATGGTTGGACTGATTATGAGATCAAAAGAGAAGAAGAAGCCGATTATTTTTTAGCTTATACCGAAAATGTGTCTCGAAAAAATGTAATAGATTTAGCTGATAAAAAAGTTGAAAATTTTGGTGAGGTAATTAAATTTATAGAAAATACAGATGATAAGCAAAAATAAAAAAGTAGCTTTGACTGGCGGATTTGCTGTCGGAGAAGCGATTAATCAAATCAATCCAGACGTGATGGCGGTTTATCCGATTACTCCCCAAACTCCGATAGTGGAATATTTTTCCAAGAAAGTAGTCGATGGAAAAGCTGATACCGAAATGATTCAGGTTGAATCAGAGCATAGCGCTATGAGTGCTTGTATTGGAGCTTCGGCTTCAGGGGCGCGAACAATGACAGCTTCGGCTTCTCAGGGAATTATGTATATGATGGAAGTTTTACCAGTGGCTTCCGCGATGCGGTTGCCAATTGTAATGGCAGTAGCTAATCGAGCCATTTCTGGTCCTCTAAATATTCACTGCGATCATTCGGATGCTATGGCAATGAGAGATACTGGTTGGATTCAAATTTTTTCGGAAAATGCTCAAGAGGCTTATGATAATACTTTTATCGCTCTAAAATTAGCCGAAAAAGTTTTATTGCCAGCCATAATCAACTTGGATGGTTTCATTCTTTCTCATAGCGTAGAGAATTTAGAACTTTTGAACGATGGTATAGTTTATAAATTTATTGGAGAATATAAACCTAAAAAAAGTCTTTTGGATTTTGATAAGCCTAAAACTTTTGGTTCAATTGCTTTGCCTGATAGTTATTTTGAATTTAGGAAGCAAATTTACGATGCAATGGAAGAGGCAGGGAAAAAATTCAATGAAGTCGTCAAAGATTTTGGAAAAATATCTGGGCGAAAATATGAACAAATTGAAACTTATAAAATAAAAGACGCTAATATAGTTATGGTAGCAATGGGATCAACTTGTGGAACAATTTCTAGCGTAGTTGATAAAATGCGAGCAGAAGGAAAAAAAGTGGGATTATTAAAGATTAGACTATTCCGACCTTTCCCTCGCAAAGAAGTTCAAAAAGCCTTGAAAGGAATTAAACGGGTAGTTGTGATGGATCGGAATATGGCTTTTGGAACAGGGCAGGTTTTGGTAGGTGAGGTTCAAAAATCCACCGGAAAAGAACCTGAAAGTGTAGTTTACGGTTTGGGAGGGAGGGATATTTTTGAAAAAGATATTGAAGGTATATTCAATAAAAAAAGGAAGGAAATATATTTTATGATGTGATTTTGAATTAAATAATTTGAAAATAAGCACCAAATTTAAAATTACAAATAACAAATAAGCACCAAATAACAATATTTTAAATTCAAAACATTCTCGAAGCTAGTTTTTGAGCATCGAGATTTTGAAAATTGTAATTTATTTGGAATTTGAAATTTTGGATTTAGAATTTATTGATATTTTTTAAATAACAATTTATATATGCTTAAAGAAAAAGAACAAAAATTTACTACTTCTGGAACTTGTGCTGGTTGTCCAATCGGGATAATTGCTCGAACAGTTTTGAATGGAACTGATAATCCAATCGTCGTGACTAATGCTACCGGTTGCATGGAAGTGACTACCACAATTTATCCGAATACTTCTTGGAAAGTTCCCTATATTCATAGTGTTTTTGGAAATGCTGGAGCGACGGTTTCGGGAGCGGAAACGGCCTACAGAGCTTTACTTAAACGCAAAAAAATCAAAACAAAAAAACCAGTTAAATTTGTGGCTTTTGGTGGAGATGGCGGGACTTATGATATTGGATTGCAAGCTTTGTCGGGAGCCTTGGAACGACAACACGATTTTCTTTATGTTTGTTATGATAATGGAGCTTATATGAACACTGGAAATCAGAGAAGCGGAGCTACGCCCTTTGGCGCTTCAACCGAAACCACCCCAGCTGGCAAAGAATCTTTTGGAAAAGAAGTAGCTCGAAAAGATTTAATGGCGATTGTAGCCGCTCATCATATTAAATACGCGGCGACTGCCAATGTGGGGTTTATTGATGATTTTCAGGCCAAAGTTAAAAAAGCTTTTGCTACCAAAGGTCCTTCGTTCATTTTAGTTTTTTCACCTTGCCCTAATCAGTGGGTGCATGCTCCTTATAAAACTATCGAAATTGCCAAATTAGGAACAGAAACTAATTTTTGGCCACTTTACGAAATTATTGATGGAGAATACAAGATCAATTATAAGCCTCAAAAGAGAATTAAAATTGAAGAATTTATTCAAACTCAGGGGAGATTCAAGCACATTTTCAAGAGTAAGAATAAAAATGCTCTAATAAAGGACATCCAAAATAAAGTTGATGAGCAATGGGAGAGGGTGGGGGATTTAGAGGAGACAAGAGTGAGAGTTTGAGGAAGTATAAATTAGAAATTAATCTTATGGATATTTTAATAATCGTATTTTTAATAGTTTTAATAATCCTTGCAGCTGGAGCAATTTTTGTATTGAATCAAAAGTTAACGGATTTGAAAAAAAGTCCGAACGAAGATAAATCGATGATGATGATGCAACAAAGAATGGGGCAAATGTCGGAAATTATGGATCATAAATTATCGGAAATAAATAAAATTACTAAAAACCAATTAAAAGACAGCAGTCAGGTGATGCAAGAGATGTCCAAGGGAATTTCTAAGGAAAGTCGAAGTTTATTTGAACAGATTAATTCTCAATTCAATGAGATGAGTAAACATTCCAACCGATCCATCAGAGAAGTAACTGAAAGATTAACCAAATTAGATGAGACCAATAAACAGGTGGTTAATTTTTCTTCTCAATTGAAAGACCTTCAGGATATTTTGAAAAATCCAAAACAACGGGGAGTTTTGGGCGAGTATTTCTTGGAGGAAACTTTGAAGAATGTTTTGCCACCCCATAATTTTCAAATGCAGTATCGATTTAAAAATGGGGAGGCAGTCGATGCGGTCATTTTTGTTAAAGACAAGATAATCCCAGTTGACTCTAAATTTTCTTTGGAAAAATATGAAAAACTTTTGAAATGTAAAAAAGAAGATCGACCAGGTCTGATAAAAGATTTCAATCAAGATTTGAAAAATCGGATTGATGAAACTTCCAAATACATTCGACCCAAAGAAAAGACCATGGATTTTGCTTTTATGTTTATCCCTTCTGAATCAATTTATTATGATTTGTTAATCAAAAGAGTAGGTTCAGCTCATCGAGATTTAGTTGAATACGCTTTCAAAGAAAAACACGTAGTAATTGTTTCCCCGACTTCTTTTTTGGCTTATCTTCAAACGGTTTTGCAGGGACTTCGGTCTCTTCAGATTGAAGAATCAGCAAAAAATATTCAAAAAAATGTGGAAAAATTGGGGCGTCATTTGAAAAGTTATGATGAATTTTTTGGGAAAGTTGGCAATTCTTTGTCGACTACTGTCAACCACTACAATCACGCTAGCAAGGAATTGACCAAAATAGATAAAGATGTTTTGCGAATTGCTGATAAAAAAATCATCGAAGCGGTGGACCGACCAATAATTGATCGACCTAAAGAAGATTAATATGCAGATAGACTATCTAGTTCATAAATCTTTCATTGGCTATGTTTTGATGGCAACAACTTCCAAAGGTTTTTGTTGGGTGGAAATAGGCAATTCTTCGAAAAAGCTGTTAGCAGATTTCAAAAAAGAATTTGTTACTGAAAATATTCAAAAGGTCGCTAGAGACCAAAACAAATATTTCAAAAAATTAATAGGCTATCTAGAGGGAAAAACTGAATGGGGAAAGTTGCCTTTTGATGTTGAAAGTACTGATTTTAAAATGAAAGTTTGGCGATACATGCAGAGCATTCCTGCTGGAGAAGTTCAGTTCTATAGTCAAATTGCTGAAGCAATTGGAAAGTCTAGGTCCTATCGAGCCGTAGCTAGTGCTTGCACGACTAATCCTGTTCCATTAGTCGTTCCGTGTCATCGTGTGATTCCACGTTCTGGAGGAATCGGTGAATTTGGACCAGGAAAAGAAAAAAAGAAAAAACTCTTGGATAAAGAGAAATTATAGTTTATACTGGGTTTTACAGTAATCCCTAAATATATGGCTGACGCTGTTGATCAAGTCAAGGAGCGGTTAAATGTCTCGGAGTTAATTGGAGAATATTTAAAGTTGGAAAAATCTGGTACAAACTATAAGGCTTTGTGTCCATTCCATAATGAAAAAACCCCTTCCTTTATGGTTAATGCTGAGAGAAATTTTTGGTATTGTTTTGGTTGTCAAAAGGGTGGCGACATCTTTTCTTTTTTAATGGAGATTGAGGGATTGGAATTTAGAGAAGCTCTGGAGAGATTGGCAGAACGAACTGGTGTTGATTTACCAAAGTTTCAAAAAATTGATCCTAAAGAAAAAAATCAGAAACAAAAAATTTATGAGATTTTAGAATTATCTAGTAAATTTTATCAATATCAATTTGATAAATCTAATAAGGCCAAATCAATTAGAAAATATTTGACTGACCGAGCAATTAAAACTGCTCAATTTAAAAATTTTAGAATTGGTTTTGCTCCGGACGGGTGGAGCAATTTATTAAATTTTCTTTTAAGTCGAAAGCATAATTTAGCTGACATTGCTCATTCTGGTTTGATGGTCCAAAAAGATGGAACTTCAGGAGCATCCAAAGACGATTATTATGACCGGTTTCGAAATCGGATTATGTTTCCGGTGATTGATGTGGCTGATAGAGTGGTAGGTTATTCAGCTCGAGTAATGCCGGGCGGAGACGAAAAAAATGCTAAGTATATTAATACTTCCCAATCACCTATTTACGATAAAAGTCGCGTGATTTACGGCCTAAGCCAAGCCAAAATGGAAATAAAAAAACAGGATTTCGTAATAATAGTAGAAGGAAATTTGGATGTAGTGGCTTCTTTCAGCGCGGGAGTTAAAAATACCGTGGCAGTTTCGGGGACGGCTTTAACTATCGATCAAATTAATATTTTGAAGAGATATACGAGAAATTTTAAACTTTGTTTTGATATGGATGAAGCGGGACAAAAAGCGGCGACAAAAAGTGTTCAGCTTTGTTTGGTAGAAAATATCGACGCAGAAATCATCTTATTACCCAAGGGCTTCAAAGACGTAAATGATTTAGTAATTGAAGATATTCCAGCTTGGAAAAAGGCCATTAAAAATTCTCAACAAGTGATGGATTATTTTTTCTCATCTATTCTTGAAAAACAGGATAAAGAAAATCCTAAGGGCAAAAAAATCATTGCTCATAAATTATTAAATATTATTAAAGATATTTCTGATTTAATTGAGCAAAGTTATTGGATTCGAAAACTAGCAGATGTAATTGATGTTAAGGAGGATACGTTGACTGAAGTGCTAGAAGGGGTTAAAATAAAGGAAGATAAAGTGAATCAGAAAAAGCGAACAGCTTCGACTGATGAAATGATAAAAACTGATAAGCCAAAAATAATCCAATTACAAGAAAGAATCTTGGGGTTGGTTGTTTTGTATTCTAAGCAATTGGCAAAACAAATTAAAAATTTCGATTCTAATTTGCTAGATCAGGAATATCGAGATGTTTGGGGAAAAATTTTAAAAGGCGAAACTAAAAAAATTTCTGATAAATTAAATCGTTTTGAAGCTCAGGTTAATTATGATTATAACGCCGAAGGTCTAGAGGAAAATATTATTGAACCCATTTCTGATTGGCGGGAGGTTTGTGCAAAACTTCAACTATTTAGAAAAGAGGGGGAATTAGCTAATATCATTAAAGATATTAAAACAGCAGAGGAAAAAGATGACGAAAGTAGTTTGAATTTATTGATGGAAGAGTTTTCGAAAATTTCTAAAGAATTAGAAGAATTAAAAAAATAATATGGTAAAGAAAATTCAGTCGCCGAAGAGGCAACAAGTTACTAGTGTAAAAAAAACAAAAAAGAAGAAGATTAGTCAAAAACAAACTGACGTTAAAGTTCAGAAAAAGACTGGCGGATTCAAGAAAGTAGTTAAAAAGATGTTTAAAAAAACTGTCAAAGAAGTTGTTAAAAAACATCCTTTAGAGAAAAAACCAGAAAAACCGAAAATTTCTAAACGAAAAAAAGTGAAAAGCAAGGAGGCTAAATTTGAAAATCAAAAAATTGAGAGTTTGATTAAACGAGGACAACAGCGAGGGTTTGTGACTGAGGACGAAATTTTACACGAATTGGGTGATGTCGAAAAAAATATTGAGGACTTAGAAATTTTTTATGATGGAGCGGAAAAATATGGAGTAAAAATTCTTTCGTCCGAAGATGTTATTAAAGCTGAAATTGAAAAAGAAATTCAAGGCAAAGAAGATGAGAGGAAAGCTACTGCCAAAAAGAAGAAGGATCAGGCCAAAAAAGGCTATTCCAAAAAAGCCGCTGATAAAGCAGAAGCAGCTGCTACAATATTGGCCGAAGAAGCCGAAAGTCGTTCAAAAGAAACTGTGGATTTCAAAGACACTGATTCTATTCAAATGTATCTTAGAGAGATTGGCAAAGTAGCTTTATTAAACCAAGAAGAAGAAGTTTCTTTGGCTAGAGCTATTGAGAAAGGAGATCAAATGGCACGACAGAGATTAACTGAGGCCAATCTTAGATTAGTAGTTTCAATTGCCAAAAAATATGTTGGTAGAAGTCATAGCCTTTCTTTTTTGGATTTAATTCAAGAAGGGAATATTGGTCTTTTTAGGGCAGTGGAAAAATTTGATTATAGACGAGGTTACAAATTTTCAACTTACGCGACTTGGTGGATTAGGCAGGCGGTGACCCGAGCGATTGCAGATCAATCAAGAACAATTCGAATTCCAGTTCATATGGTAGAGACTATTAATAAATATATTCAAGTAGTTCGAGCTTTAGTTCAAGAGTTAGGAAGAGAACCTTTGCCGGAAGAAATCGCGGTGGAAATGAATTTAGATGTTAAAAAAGTTCGTCATATTATTAAGGTTTCTCAGGAGACTATTTCTCTGGAAACTTCTATTGGTGGAGATGATAGCGATAGTGTATTGAGTGATTTTGTAGAGGATACTGATTCAATCGCTCCCAGTCAAATTGCTTCCAGGACTTTGTTGAAAAAACATTTAAACGAAGTTTTAGAACAATTAACTTTGCGAGAACAAAAGATTTTGCGAATTCGATTTGGATTAGAAGACGGAATAATGCATACTTTAGAGGAAGTTGGTAATGAATTTGGTGTAACTCGAGAACGAATCCGACAGATTGAAGCCAAGGCGTTGGAAAAAATTAGGTTGATGAAAGGGATGGAAAAATTGAAAGACTACTAGAAAAATGTCAAAATCCAAATTATTCCAAATTAATTCCAAATGAAAACTAAAATCTAAATATCAAATAGTTTTGGATTTTAAGAATTTGTCATTTGAATTTGATTTGAGTAGTTTGGAATAATTTGAGCTTTGTAATTTATTTAAATTAAGAATTAATTTAACAAAATGGGATTTTTCAATTTTGGTAAAAAAAATGATGATGAACAATCTAAGAATCCAAAAGTGGATGGTATGATGGGTAAAATGGATGAAATGTTGGAAAAGGTTGATGATTCAAAGTTGTCTAGAAAAGAGCGTTGGGCTCTGAAAATTTTTAAGAAATTGCCTCAATCTAAACGAGAAGAAGCAATGCGGAAAATGATGAATCCGCAAAATATTTTGAAAGAGAAAGATAAAATTCTGAAACAATTAGACGAATCGGTTAAGTCCGGTCAAATGACCAAACAAGAGGCTGACCAGCTTAAAAATCAACTAGGGCTTAGGTAGCGGCTTACGAGTTTGTCAAATTTCTTTGTCAAATCCTCCGTTGCTTTTTGATGTACCATCAAGTACATCTCATACGCTACTCGGATTTTCCTTGAACTTTACTCAAACTCATAAACCTCAAATAGCCCCAAGAGTTTTAATCGTATTTTGTATATATGGATAAAAAAATAGAGAAATTATTTGTGGCGGTGAAGGCGTTTATTGTGAGGGAGGGGAAGGTTTTGATTTTGGAAGAAGCGCAGGATAAAGACACTGGGACAAACCCAGGAAAGTTTGATTTTTCAGGAGGAAAAATGGAGCGAGGAGAAAAACCAGAAGATTCTCTAATAAGAGAAGTTAAAGAAGAAACCAGATTCGAAATTGAAATTATAAAACCTTTTCATGTTACCGAATGGCAACCAGTTGTTCATGGCGAGCAGTGGCAAATTATTGGCATCTATTATGAATGTCGATTGAAAGACGACACCAGCGAAGTGAAATTAAGTCATGAGCATGATTCATTCAAATGGATCGAAATCGAAGACTATCTCAACCACAATCTCATGGACCAACCCCGTTCCGCCTTTGAGAAATATCTAGAAAGATAATTTAAAAGTTCAAAAAAGCCGCTGCAACGATTGGTGTTGTAACGGCTTTTTGGTTTTCTGGCGGGCCTTTTAGTCTTTTATTAGGATAAAAGGCGGGATTGTTTTTTCGTGGACCAGTTTTCTGGCCCAGAAAAGCATGCTATCGTAGGCAATTTTGAAGATTGCTTTTTGTAATTGAGGAACTTTTTTATAATCAGGATGTTTAGAATTGAAATCTTCTAGGCTGGCTTTACAGAGAGTCTCGGAATTAAAACTGCCACCTTTGTGAATTTGGCTGAGACGCCAGAGTAGTTCTTCAAATTCAACTTCAGCATCAATGCATAATTGACAACCGCCTTTATTGCACTTGTTTAAGATTTCTCCCATAATCTTTTCTCCTTATTCTGGTTGTTGTTGGCCGATTGACTCAATTCTCCAATTTCCGATGTGAAGTTTTTTTCCCTTGAAGTAAGCATCGATAACTTTTTTGAGAGTGTCTCTTTTGTCATCGGAAGCATCACTTTTCCATCTAAGGGTTATTGCAAATCTTACATTATCAAGAGGATTCCTACCTTTTATTATTTCGAAATTGGGTTCTATGAGCATGGCTCCGCAGTCATCAATTAACAAACTTAAATCGAAAGTATCAAGACAGAGCGAATCTATTTCTTTCTGAGCTTTTTTCCAGTCTGAAGCACCGAGAGAAAATATGCATTTGTGGATATGCAGGGCATCGAAAAGTGGATTTTTCAGATTGAAATCTGGGCGAAATTTTGCCATAATGAGGTTTTCAGCTAGAAATTTTCTGATCATACTTGATAGATTTGCGTTGAAAGTTGAATTACCAGCTACTCCTGGTTTAAAGACTCCCTTTATGTCAATCCCGACAGAAACTGATCCTTGACTGTTTTTCTTAAAAAAGTTCTTTTTTTTGAAGCCCATAGAATTTACGACGAGATTAGTTGTTTCTTCGATTTCTCTTTTCCAGCATTCAAATTTTTCTTTGAGCCAGGTATTGTGACCATCTTCAGTAGCCCCAGTCTCAAAAGTGACTAAAAAGGAAGTTTTTCGTGAAAGATCAATAAATTTTTTCCCGACGGTCGGGCAAACAAAATCCTTCAAGGTAAATTCGGTGATTTTTTTTGACATGATATCCTCCTATCTGTCTAAAAAATATTAAAATCAGAAGCGTGGGTCCTTCCCAGTTTTCTAATCAGTGAAAAGTACAACAAACATTTTCGATTTTATTGATTAAAATGTTTGCTAGATAGAATATCAAAAAAACAGTTAAATGTAAATAAAATCACTATTTTAATATATATTAAATTTTTAGGATGGTCTTGATAATACAGATGATTTGGGTTAGAATATTTTTTCAGTACTTTTACATCAATAGAATTATAAAGATTGACTTTAATATTTTTCAAGAATAGAGGGAGGCTTTTATGAAAACGTTTCAATTAACTGAAGATAGGATGTCGATAAGGCTCAAAGGTAGAGAGACAGTCGAAATAACAACTTTAGCATTGCATGGAGTCACGTTCAAGACTTTTGTGGGAGGTTTTTGCGAGCTCCGAAAATCAGCAGAAGCTTGGACCGAAAAATGTTTCTTGGGTGAATTTTCTCCAACAGAAGAACTGGTTTTTTATGAATCAGCGTTTTATGGAAAGCTTTTTGTAGAGAATCTGACCAAAGGGATGATATATATTTCGGTTTCTAAAAACGAAAAGACTCCGGTTATAATCCCTCCTCCAAGAATTATCGAAGGAGAGCTTTCGTCAAATTTTCCAAAAGAAAATAAATATCTTCAGGAAAATTTTTCTTTGAAACCAGGAGAGGCATCGCCAGGAATAGTTTTGAATTCACCAGGGTTTATTTTTAGCCTAGTGGTGCTTCAGGGCAAGGGAAAAATTTTTCCGGACTGTTGTTTTGAATTAGAAAGAGCTATTCTAGATGCAACAGGGAGGGAAGCGCTTGATACGAATTTCTTTAAACCGGATAAAGAGTATTTTGTTAGAAATGTTTATGTTGAAGGCGTTAAGCTGGATTTTGTTGTCTTTAAATCAAAAAAAATAGAAGAACAAAAAAGGAGTAATTAAAATGAAAGACGACGGTTATTTTAAATATCTTTTTCCTGAAGTTGTTTTTATTGATAGATTAGTATTGCAACCGGGAGAGGTTCGGGAAAAAATGATTTTTAATGGAATCGATTGGTTTGTATTGGCTGAAGTTCTGGGTGAATCCAAGGGAGAAATTAGCAAAACTGTGGGCGGGGAATGTTTTCAAGAAATAAGCTCAATCGAGCGTTTGGATGGAAGAGCTTTTCCTAGAAGTCACTCTTTTAATCTTTGGAATAAAAGTGATGAGCCTTTGGTTTTGATGGTTCTTAAATATAAAAGAACAAACAGGGGGTGAAAATGGCTAAAGAAAAAATTTATACTCATATGGCGATTCCAATTGCGTTGAAAAAACCTTTTGGAGAAATTAAGTGTCCAGCTAATGTTTTGAAGGCCGGTGATTGATATCCTTGTAATGCTTATTTAACGGGAGCTAACATGCAGACTATCAAAACCGATGTTTGTCCAAACGGGTGCAGAGCTTTTGTATGTCCTGAATGCGGAAGAAGATCTTTTTTCTGAAAGTATATTAAGAGACGGGGTTGTTGACAATATCGATAACCCTGTTTTTATTTTAAATAAGAGATATTTGGAGATTTTAAAGCCTGCCTGTTCGTCTTGATTCGACGAAAAAGGTCAGTAGGCAAGTCGGAAGCAGTTCTTAAATCCTAAATCTTCTTTTAAATTTTAATTTAAAAGAACTGTTAACAAATTGTGTATAACTCAACAGGATATGAAATTAAATGGTGTGTTCCGCCAAGGGCGGACGCAGTCGCGAATGTCATTAATAAGCCATTTTTTTGATTAGTTTTTAGGGAAAATTGGAAAAATGGAGAGAAATGTTTGACAAGGGTTGACTGGTGGTTTAAAATGGTATTGCGTGGTGAAAAGTGGGGAAAGAAAAATGAGGCTGTTGGGATTATGGGTTTTGTTTATACTTAAAGCTCATTTTATATAAAGGGATTATTTAGAGTAAATTTCGAATTTCGAATTTCGAATTTTGATTCAATTTTGAATGATTTAATTTTTTAATTTTAAAACTAAAATGGAGTTTTAAAAATTCATTCAAAATTAAAAATTAAAAATTCAAAATTTTGCAAACAAAAATAAATAGAAATCCATTGATAAAATAATAATTTGCAATTATGTTCATCGGAGAATACAAACATTCAATAGATAGCAAGAGACGGTTGGCGCTACCAGCCAAGTTTCGGGGTGATTTTAAAGGGAGAGTAGTAGTGACTCGGGGATTGGATCAATGTCTATTTGTTTATCCGATGAAAGAATGGGAAAAAATTGCTGAGAAATTAGGGAATATGCCAGTTGGAGAAAAGTCTACTCGAAGTTTTGTTCGTTTAATGTTAGCCGGAGCGATTGATTTGGATTTGGATTCTCAGGGCAGAATTGTGGTGCCGGATTATTTGAAAGATTATGCCAAATTGAAAAAAGCGGTGACAGTTGCCGGATTATTTAATCGATTGGAGCTTTGGGATGAAGGGGTTTGGGATAAATATAAGAGTGGGGCGGAGAAGGATCAAGACAAAATTGCGGAGCAGTTAGGACGATTAGGTATTTATTAAAAATAAATACTAAAATTTTGAATTTTGAATTCTGAATTTTGAATCAATTTCGAATTTTGAATGATTTAATTTTTAAATTAAAAATTCAGGCATTCAGTCATTGTAAATTGATTGCCCATCTCGCCGGAGGCTTGCCGAGGCGGAAAAATTGAAAATTAATTTTAATTTATGCATATAACAGTTTTGCTGGGGGAAACAGTGGAAGGATTGAATATAAAACCTGGAATGACCATAGTAGATGCAACTTTAGGTGGGGGAGGACATAGTCAGTTAGCAATGGAGAAGATTGGAGAAACGGGGACTTTGATTGGAATTGATTTAGATCAGATGGCGATTGACGAATTTAAAAAGAAAATAGGAGAAAATAAAAAAGGGCCGAAAGTTTATTTAATAAAGGACAATTTTATTAATATTCGGCAAATATTGAAAGATTTGAAAATTGACAAAGTAGATGGAATAATGGCTGATTTAGGTTGGCGATTAGACCAGGTGAAGAATAAGGAATACGGGATGAGCTTTCAGATTGATGCTCCTCTGGATATGCGATTAGGACAAGAAGGAACTAGAACGGCTTATCACATTGTCAACAGCTGGAAAGAAGAATCGTTGGTGGATATATTTTTCCGATATGGAGAGGAATCAAATTCTAGAAAAATTGCCAAGAGAATAGTGGAGCGACGTAAAGAAAAGAAGATTGAAACGACTAAAGAACTAGAGGAAATAGTAATTGGTAATGCTAAGGCTAGGAGGGGAATGAATCCAGCTACTAGAGTTTTTCAAGCCTTAAGGATTGCAGTGAATAATGAATTAGATAATCTGGAAGTTTTTTTAAAAGAATCAATTGGCGTTTTAAATAACGAAGGTCGATTAGCGGTAATAAGTTTTCATTCTCTCGAAGATCGATTGGTGAAACAGTTCTTTAGGGCAAATACAGGGGGATGTATTTGTCCCAAAGAACTTCCTGTCTGCGTTTGTAATCAGAAAAAAATATTAGAGATAATTACTCGAAAACCCATTCGACCATCAGAAGAAGAATTAAAAGAAAATACAAGATCTCGAAGCGCTAAGCTTCGGGTCGCCAAGAAGTTAGGGTAATTTAAAGAAAAAGGAATTTATGTCAAAAACAAATAAAAATAAAAAACAAAAAAATGAGTAAATCACTATTAGTTAAAAATTGCCAAACTTTTAGTACTCAACAGTCTAAAAGCAAGAAGTCCAGAAATATTTCGCAAATTTTTAATCTTAAATTAATATTTTCGAGTTTGTTTATGATGGTAGTAGTTTCTAGTCTGGGTTATATTTTTCAGATAAATCAATTAGCGACTATGGGGCAGGAGATTAACAGCAAAGAACAATTATTAGAAGAATTAAGAGATAAAAACGAGTCTTTGGAAATTCAGATAGCTCAGTTAAAATCTAGTTATCATTTTGAAAATGAAAGAGAAAGATTAAATTTAGTAAGCCCTGATCAGGTTAGTTTTGTCGAAATTGAAAAAAGCGATGAGATGGCGATGATGACTGAATAAATTAAGAAATTTAGAATTTCGAATTTAGAATTTTGATTCAATTTCAAATGATTTAATTTTAAAACTAAAACGGAGTTTTAAAAATTCAGACATTCAGATATTAAAAATTCATTCAAAATTCAAAATTAGAAATTAAGGAACAGTATCAATATAACGGTATTACTAGGGGGAAAGATGGATCGAATTCAAAACCTGGAATGATTTTAAAGAAATTCCTAAACGGGCAATTATCATGGTAAATAATAGTAAAACGAGAGAAAGTGATAACGACAATCGAGAAAAGATTTTTAGAAACAGGATAAACTTTCTTTCCGTCCTGCTTTTATTTTTATTTGGGGTAGTTTTTTTTAGATTATATGTTTTACAGATTAAAGGCTATGATCTTTATAAGGCCCAAGCCGATAATCAACACTTCTCTCTGTCGACTTTGGAGCCCAAAAGAGGCGGAATTTTTTTGAGTGAAGGAAGTGGTTTATTGCCAGTAGCTACTAATAGAGATATGTTTACTGTTTATGCAGTGCCTGATAATATTAAAAATGATGATGTGGAAGTTTTGTCCTATAAAGTGAGCGAAATTTTAGGGATGGAACGGGAAATTGTTTTTTTAAAATTATCAAAAAAGGATGACGTCTATGAGCCTTTAAAAAGAAAAATATCCGAAGAAGAAATTAAAAAAATAAAAGAATTAGATAATGACGGAATTCAACTAGAAAGTGAAAGTTGGCGTTATTATCCTAACAATTCTTTGGCATCTCAAGTAATTGGATTTGAGGGTTATAATGGAAAAAATGAAAGAGTTGGTTTATATGGAATTGAGAAATCTTATAATGATTTATTGTTAGGGAAGAAAGGTTGGCTAAAACAAGAAAAAGATGCGGGTAAACGATGGATTTCAATTGGAGAGCGATTATTAAGTCCAGCTCAAAATGGAAGTGATTTAATTTTATCAATTAATTATGCTATTCAATTTAAGGCAGAATTGACTTTGAAAAATGCGATTAAGAAACACGATGCCGATGGAGGTCGAATTATTATAATAGATCCTTACTCTGGCGATATTTTGGCCATGGCTCAAGAGCCGACTTTTGATCTGAATAGTTTTTCGGAAGTGGAAGATGCCAGTGTTTATATGAACTCAAATTTAGCTAATGTTTATGAATGTGGATCAGTTTTTAAAGCTTTTACAATGGCGGCTGGTTTGGACGCTGGAGTTATTGAAGTCAATGACACCTATATTGATACGGGTTCGGTTGAAATTTCTGGTTATACCATTAAAAACTCGGAAGAAAAAGTTTATGGTAAACAAACTATGACCGAAATAATAGAAAAATCTATTAATACTGGAGTTATTCATATTGAAAAAAAATTAGGCAATAATAAATTTTTAGAATATGTTGAGAAGTTTGGATTTGGAAAGAAAACGGGAATTGGATTATTTGGTGAAATGAATGGAAATATTTCTAATCTAAAAACCAATCGAGATATTGAATATTATACGGCTTCTTTTGGGCAAGGGATATCAGTTACTCCTCTTCAATTAGCTACTGCTTATGCGGCTTTAGCTAACGGGGGGGAATTAGTTAAGCCTAAAATCATTCAAGCTAGAATTGATTCTAACGGACAAAAAAGGGAAATTGAAAGGGAGGTAGTGAGAAAAGTTATTTCCAGAGATACTTCCAATAAAATTGATTTGATGTTAGAAAGTAATGTTGTTAATGGGCATGGTAAATTGGCTGGAGTTCCGGGCTATCGAGTAGCAGGAAAAACTGGAACGGCTCAAATTTCAGATAAAGAAAAAGGAGGCTATGTTGAGGGTGCAACCGTTGGTTCTTTTGCTGGCTTTGGACCGGTAGATAATGCTAAATTTGCCATGTTAGTGATAATCGATAATCCTAAAGATGTTGAGTGGGCAGAAAGCACGGCTGGTCCAGTTTTTGGGGAGATGGCAAAATTCTTGTTTGAACATTATGGGATCAAGCCGACTGAGGAATATACTAAAGAGCAATTAGAAAAATTTAATAAATCTCATGATTATTTAAATCTTGTTTCTGAGGAAGAAAATAGTAAAGAGCCAAAAAAAGATGAAAGTAATGATTAATATTTAAGTTTAATTAAAATTATGAAAGCTAGCATTATCCAAATCATCTTAAAGCTAATGGCTAAAGGGGTTTTAAAAAAACAAAATCCAATTGTGATTGCTATTACGGGAAGTGTCGGAAAAACAACCACCAAAGAGGCTATTAACAAGGTCTTAAGTTCTAATTTTAAAGTTCGAAGTAGCGCCAAAAATTACAATAATGAAATTGGAGTAGCTTTGACTATTTTAGGTTGTCGAGTGGATTATAGTAGAAATAAAATTCTACAAGTTTGGGGAGTTCTTTATTTTTGGATTAAAGCTTTGTTTTTTGATAAGAATTATCCAGAAATTTTAGTTTTAGAGATGGGAGCTGATAAACCGGGCGATATAAAATATTTTTGTGATTTTATTCCAATAACAGTCGGGGTTTTAACTAATATTGGAATTTCTCATTTGGAAAATTTTAAAACTAAGCAAGCTTTAGCGACAGAGAAAGGACATTTATTAAGAAGTATTCTTGAAAAAGGAATAGCAATTTGCAATTGGGATAATAAAACAATTCGGAATATCGGAGAAAAACTTTCTGTAAATATTATTAGCTATGGTCTGGAAAACGAAGCGGAGATGAGAGCTACAGATATTATTTCTAAAATAGAAATAAGTGAAAATATTCAAAAAATTGATGGTCTTAATTTCAAATTAAATTATCAAGATAAGGTTTTGCCAGTTCGTTTAAAGAGTTGTGTGGGAAAGGGAAGCGTTTATTCAATTTTGGCCGCTTTAGCAGTAGGCAGATATTTTGACTTGAATTTGATCGAAATGATTGAAACTTTAAAAGATTTTAAATCTTGTTCTGGTCGGATGAGCTTAACCAAAGGAATTAATAATTCAGTAATCATTGATGACACTTACAATAGTGCTCCAGCTAGTTTAAATTTAGCCTTGGATTTAGTTACAGAAGTTAAAGCGGTTCGCAAGATTTTGATTTTAGGAGACATGTTGGAGCTAGGAGAGGAAGAAATAAAAAGTCATAAACTTATCGGAAAAAAAGTTGCTCAAATTCGGCCAGATTATTTTATTGCGATTGGGCATCAAATGGAAGAAGCAGTTCAATCTTATTTAAAAAATTCCGAGAATCAAGAAAATGTGATGGTTTTTGGAAATTCGCTAGAAGCCAGAGATTTAATAAAAGAATTAATTCAACCAGGTGATTTAATATTAATTAAAGGTTCTAGGGGAATAAAACTAGAAGAAATAGTGAAGGTTTTGAGAATTTAATAAGATTTTTTCTGACCATAATTTTTTCATTAAATGTAAAATTATGATAGAAAAGATCTTTTCAAACAATCTTTCGAAAATATATTTTGCAAAATTTATTAAAAAGTAGTATTATAAAATAAACAGAATATAATATAATAAAGAGTATCTTAAAAATAAAAAAAACAATGGAGAAACAAAAAGGATTTACTTTAATTGAGTTACTTTTAGTCATGGCTATTATTGGAATTTTAGCTGGAACTATTTTAGTGGGCGTTTCTGGTCAAAGGGAGAAAGCAAGGACTGCAAGGGCTTTAGAGTCTATGAATGCTGTTTTGCCTTATGCGGTAGAGTGTTTTATCACTGGAGCATCTATTACTGCACCAACTGCTACAGGAGAAGGACTCCTTTGTGGCGCTATCAATTATCCTGGATTGGGAGACTGCAGTTATTACACTACTAATCCAAGTACTGGAACTTTAAGCGCTTGGTGCGGTGGTACTAGCGCGAGTCCTACTTTTAGAATAGATTGCAGTGTCTCAGGTGACGGCAATTGCTTAGTGAATTAATTTAATGGAAGTGTTCCGAATTTGTCAAAAGTGTTCTACACTTAGATTGAGAAACTACAAATTGAGATATTCTCGATTAAGTCAGTTTTGGTTTATATTTTTTTATAGAAAATGGTTAAACAAAAATACATAACAGTTTTAGACATTGGCTCTTCATTTGTCAGAGTTGTAGTTGCTGAAATAATTCCAGGTGAAAAACCTAGGGTTGTTGGGGTTGGAAAAACTGAATCTTCTGGAATGAGAAAGGGTGTTATAATCGATCTTGAAGATGTAACTAAATCAGTTCAGTTTTCAGTAGAGAAAGCCGAAAGAATGTCAGGCGTTAAGGTTGATGATGTTTATGTAGCAGTTGGTGGCAGTCATTTGAGATGTATTCCCACTAAAGGAGTGATCGGAGTTAGTAAAGCTGATGGTGAGGTGACCGAAGATGATGTGGAGAGAGTTATAGATTCTAGTCAGGCTATTAACGTTGATCACAATTATGAAATTTTACACACTATCCCTCAAAGTTTTTCTCTAGATGATCAAAAAGGAATTCGGGAACCAGTGGGAATGACCGGAGTTAGATTGGAAATGAGAGGCGTGGTAATTGCTGGTTTCACTCCTTATCTTCGAAATATTGCTCAATGTATTAATCGAGCTAATCTTGATTTTAACGGTTTTGTGGCGGCTCCCTTGGCTTCTTCTAAGGCAGTTCTTAATAAAAGACAAAGAGAACTCGGGGTTGTTTCAATCGATATTGGAGGGGAAACCACCTCAATTGCAGTTTTCGAAGAAAGAGAATTAGTTTATTTATCAGTATTACCAATTGGCGCTAATCATATTACCAATGATGTCGCCATTGGAATGAGAACAGCTATCGATGTAGCTGAAAAAGCCAAACTGAAATATGGCTCAGCCATTCCAGGAGAAATTGATAAAAAAGAAAAAATTAATTTAGCTAATATTTGTTCGGATGAAGAGGGCGTTATTTCTCGTCATCATGTGGCGGAAATTATTGAAGCTCGAGTTGAAGAAATTTTTCAATTAGTTGAAAAAGAACTTAATAAAATAAATCGATCGGCCTTGTTACCAGCTGGAGCAGTCTTGACTGGCGGCGGATCTTGTCTTTACGGAATGGTTGATTTGGCTAAAGAAAATCTAAAACTTCCTGCTCAAGTTGGCTTTCCTAACGGATTATCAGGATTGGTTGATAAAGTTGATGATCCTTCTTGTTCTGTTTCTGCAGGGGCGATTTTATGGATAATGGAAGAGGAAGATCAACCAATTAATTCTTCCTATTTAGTCAAAAATAGTCAAAAAAAATATATAGAAATACTTAATATTGCTAAAAAATGGCTAAAAGATTTATTGCCAGGAAGCTAATTTTGATAAAAAAAGATTTAACATTTGACTTTTTTTAAAAACTTGATAGAATTACATAACGTCTTTTTTATTAAACGTAATTTAAATACAAATGGCAGAAGTAAAACCGGAAGTAGAAACATTTGCAAAAATAAAAGTTGCAGGAGTTGGTGGCTCTGGAGGCAATGCTATTACCCGGATGATTGATTGTAAATTGACCGGAGTTGATTTTGTTGCAATCAATACCGATGCTCAAGATTTGCATGCTTGTGCGGCTGGAGAAAAGATTCATATCGGAAAAAATTTAACTCGAGGTTTAGGAGCGGGAATGAATCCTGAATTGGGACGTCAAGCTGCTGAAGAAAATCGAGATGAAATTCAAGAAGCTTTTAAGGGTTGCGATATGGTTTTCGTGGTTTATGGAGCTGGAGGAGGGACTGGATCGGGAGCTGGACCAGTGGTGGCTGAAGCGGCTAGGGAAGCAGGAGCTTTAACTGTTGGTGTTGCCACTAAACCTTTTTCTTTTGAAGGAAAACAACGAATGGCCATTGCCGAAGAATCTTTGGAAAATCTTAGAGATCGAGTAGATACCTCAATTACTGTTCAAAATGATAAACTTTTACAAATTGTAGATAGACAAACATCGCTTTTAAATGCTTTTAAAATTGTTGATGATGTTTTAAGACAAGGCGTACAAGGTATTTCTGATTTAATTACTAAGCCAGGAATTATCAATGTTGATTTTGCTGATATTAAATCTGTTATTCAAGATAGCGGTTCAGCTTTGATGGGAGTGGGAGTAGCTTCAGGAGAAGATCGAGCTCAAAAAGCAGCCAAACAAGCCATTAAATCACCTCTTTTGGATATTTCAATTGATGGTGCCAAGGGTATCTTATTTAATATTACTGGTGGATTAGATTTAACTATGATGGAGATTAATGAAGCTGCTGGAATTATCACTGAAAATATTGATTCTAATGCTAGAATAATATTTGGAGCAACTTCAGATGAAACTATCAAAAAAGATGAAATCAAGATTACCGTCGTAGCAACTGGATTTGATAATAGCGGAGATTTACAGGGAGATTTTGCTCTTAATTCAGATGGAGAAGAGAGCGATTCTGAAGAAGAAAATAGCTTCAAAGAAAATGAGATATCTTCTTTTCTAGAGGACGATGTAGAAGCTGAAATTGATTCAAAGAATGACTTCGGAAGTGAAAATAATTTTAAAAAGAAAGAGGACAAATTTGATTCTAAATTGTTTAAAGAAGACGAAAGTCCATTAGACGATATGGACGAAGATATTGAGATCCCAGCTTTTATTAGAAAAAAAATGGGAAAATAAAGACAAAAAATTGTCTTATAAAAATTTGTTTCAGTTTTAGAATATTTCAATACATTTTGACTTTCAACTCGTTTTTTTCTGTCGGTCAACCTGCTTCGCTGAATTGAAATGAGTAAGCGAGGTTTATAATTTAAGCATTTTAGAGAAATGCGAAATCCTAGATAATTTCTAGGAGAGGTATTGACACAGCGCTTCTCTTTGTGTAGAATTAAAAAAAGTTAATATGTCGCTAGACAATATTGTTTTGTTTGGCTTTTTGTTAGTAATTGTCTAAAATTTTGAGGATTATAAATTTATAAACCATTAATTTTAAAAAAAACGTGCCGACCATTAACCAGCTTATTAAAAATCCCAGAAAAAAAGTAGTCAAAAAATCTAAAACCACTGCTTTGGATTTTGGTTTTAATTCTATCAAGAATAAACCAGTTTATTATCCGTCTTGCTTTAAGCGAGGGGTGTGTATAAAAATTGGTACAACTAGTCCTAAAAAACCAAACTCTGCTCTTCGGAAGATTGCTAGAGTTAGACTTACTAACGGAAAGGAAGTTACTGCTTATATTCCAGGAGTTGGGCACAATTTGCAAGAACATTCAATTGTAGTAATCAGAGGTGGTCGTACTCCAGATCTTCCTGGTGTTCGATACCAAGTAGTTCGGGGTGTTTTGGATGCGGCTGGTGTTGAAAATCGAATTAAGAGTAGATCTAGGTATGGAACTAAACGTCCTAAAAAACAATAGGTTTAAAATTAACTATTCGGTACATTTCTTTGTTGAAATCAAAAATTCTATTTCGCCGCACCAATTTAGTGCGTCTCAATAAAATTTTTAATTTCGCCTCGAACTGCACTCGAATATTTAATTTCTGTATTGCGTAATATGAGTTTTGCTGGAGTTGAATGTTTTGAAGTTGAGAGTTGAATGGAGGTTGAATGTTAGTTGTTGAGTGTTTATTTATAAACAAGAAATTATATTAAGAAATTTAAATAACATGTCCAGAAAGAATAAAATTTACAAAAAAAATTGGCTGCCAGATTCTGTTTATGATTCACTTTTAGTAGGTCGATTCGTGGGCCACTTATTAGTAAAAGGAAAAAGAACGGTTGCTGAAAAAATCATTTATGATGCTTTTGATGAAATTCATAAAAGAACTAATCGGGGCGGTTTAAATGTTTTTGAACAAGCTATTAAAAATGTTTCTCCTTTGATGGAATTAAAAGGACGAAGAATCGGTGGCGCTAATTACCAGGTTCCAGTTCCGGTTATTGGCATTAAAAGAACTACTTTAGCTATGCGTTGGATTAAAGATTCTATCAAAAATAAAAAAGGAAAAAAAATGGCAATTCGATTAGCTGATGAATTGATGGATGCGGCTGAGAAAAAAGGAGCAGCTATGAAAAAACGAGAAGATACACATCGAATGGCTGAGGCCAATAAAGCTTTTGCCCACTTCGCCTAAATGTCAGAAATTAAATGTTTGGTACATTTCTTTGTTAAATTTTCAGTTGCTTTTCAACGTGCCATTTCAGCACATCTCATACGCAATTGAAAATTTGCCTCGAACTGCACTCAAACATTTAATTTCTGTTGCTTTCAAGAGGTTAATTTAAAAGACGATCTAAATAAAAAGCTTTGTTTAATTTTTTAAATTTATTCAGGTTCTATCGGTAGATGAGTTACATTATAAAAAATATATAAGTATATAAAATATAATTTTAAGTATATGGCTAGGAAATATCCTATTGAAAAAAATAGAAACATTGGAATAATTGCTCACATTGATGCTGGTAAAACTACTGTTACTGAGAGAGTTTTATTTTATACTGGAATTTCTCACAAAATCGGAGAAGTTCATGAGGGAGCTGCTGTTATGGATTGGATGGAGCAAGAACGAGAACGAGGAATTACGATTACTTCTGCTGCAACTACTTGCTTTTGGAAGGAAAATCAAATTAATATTATTGATACTCCAGGACATGTTGATTTTACAGTAGAAGTAGAACGTGCTTTGCGAGTCTTAGACGGTGGAGTAGTTATTTTTGATGGAAAAGAAGGAGTAGAGCCTCAATCTGAAACTGTTTGGCGACAAGCAGACAAATATAAAGTGCCTAGAATCTGCTTTATTAATAAAATTGATAAAGATGGGGCTAGTTTTGAAAGATCATTAGAGTCTATTCATGTTCGATTATCTTCGAATGCAGTGGCGATTCAATTGCCAATCGGAGAAGAAGGCGAACATCAAGGCATTATTGATTTAATTACAATGAAAGCTTACATTTTTTCTGGCGATATGGGAGAAGTGGTAGAAGAAAAAGAAATTCCAGAAGAATTAAAAGAAAAAGCTCAAGAGTGGAGAGACAAAATGATTGAAAGAGTAGCCGAATTAGATGATGAATTATTGGAGGTTTATTTAGAAGGCGGGGAAGTTACTAACGAACAAATTAAAAGGGCTCTTCGAAAAGGAACTATTACTGGAGAAATTCAACCAGTTCTAACTGGAACCGCTCTTCAAAATAAAGGAGTTCAGAAAGTTTTAGATGCGGTAGTTGATTACCTTCCTTCGCCAGCTGATATCTCTGATGTAGAAGGTTGCGAAGTAGATAATGAAGAAGTTAAAGTTACTCGAAAAGCTTTGGATGATGAACCTTTCTCGGCTTTGGCCTTTAAGGTGGCTACTGATCCTTATGTGGGTCAATTAGTTTTTTTCCGGGTTTATTCTGGAACATTAAAAGCCGGTTCTTATGTTCATAATTCTACTAAAGGCAAGAAAGAACGAATTGGACGAATTCTTCAAATGCATGCTAATAATAGAGAAGAAATCGAAGAAATTTACGCAGGCGGAATCGGAGCTTTAGTAGGAATGAAAGATACTACTACTGGCGATACTCTTTGTGATGAGAAAGAGCAAATTGTTTTAGAAAATATTAAATTTCCTGAGACAGTTATCTCTATTTCGATTGAACCAAAAACTAAAGTTGATCAAGAAAAAATGGCGATTGCTTTGAAGAAATTGGCTGAAGAAGATCCGACTTTTACAGTTCGGACCGATGAAGAAACTTCACAGACTATTATTTCCGGAATGGGTGAATTACATCTTGATATTATTGTGGATCGGATGCGTAGAGAATTTAAAGTTGAAGCTAATATTGGTCAACCTCAAGTAGCTTATCGAGAGACTATTCGAAAACCAGCCGAAGCCGAGGGGAAATACATCAGACAATCTGGTGGTCGAGGTCAATATGGTCATTGTTGGTTGAAAGTTGAACCTGCCGAAGAAGGTGCTGGTTTTGAATTTAAGAATGAAATTAAGGGTGGGGTTATTCCTAGCGAGTATATTCCGGCTATTAAAAAAGGAGTTGAAGGAGCTATAGCTAAAGGGGTTCAGGCTGGTTATCCAATGGTTGATATTGTGGTCACGGTTTTCGATGGTTCTTTTCACGATGTAGATTCATCTGAAGGGGCCTTTAAAATTGCTAGTTCAATGGCTTTTAAGGAGGGTTGTCGGAATGCCGGTCCTGTGATTTTGGAACCAATTATGAAAGTTGAAGTAATCACTCCAGAAGAGTTTATGGGAGACGTAGTGGGAGATTTGAACGCTAAACGAGGGCAAATTAAAGAAATGGAAGATCAAGGTGATGAGAGAATTAAAAATAAGATAATTCACGCTGAAGTCCCGTTAGCTTCTTTATTTGGATATTCCACCCAGTTAAGATCTATGACTCAAGGAAGAGCTAATTATTCAATGGAATTTGATCATTATTCGGAAGTGCCAATTAGTGTTGCTCAGAAAATTAAGGACGGAGAAGTTTAAAAAAGTATTAAGCTGTAAGTATTAAGTATAAAGTATAAAAAGACAGATCTTTTTAAAAGTGCAAGAGTACAAGTATCGAATACTTTCTGACTTTTAACTTTATAGACTTTCTCACTTTGTCTGTTTGACAAATAGCTAATTTCTGGTAATATTCTAATGATGTTTTATTGTAGGGATACTATATTAAAATAGTTTCCTGATTATAATAAAAAGAATAAGTTTAATAAAATTAATAATTATTTCTTGGGTGGATAATCCTTTGAAATAATAAAAAAGTTGTTATGAGTGAAAAATTTGAACGGGGTAAAACCCATGTAAATGTAGGAACTATTGGTCATGTTGATCATGGTAAAACTACTTTAACGGCGGCTATTTTACATTCCATGACTTTAATGGGAAAAATGGCTTCAAGTAAATCTGTAGGAGAGATTGATAAAGCTCCAGAAGAAAGAGAACGAGGAATTACAATTGCGACTGCTCATGTTGAGTACGAAACTGATAAGCGACATTATGCTCACGTTGATTGTCCAGGACATGCTGATTATATTAAAAATATGATCACTGGCGCTGCTCAAATGGACGGAGCTGTTTTAGTGGTTTCTGCTACTGATGGTCCTATGCCACAAACTCGAGAGCACATTTTATTGGCTTACCAAGTAGGTGTCCCTCAAATTGTAGTTTTCTTGAATAAAGTTGATATGGTTGATGACGAGGAACTGATTGATTTAGTAGAAGAAGAAGTTCGAGAACTTCTTACTCAATATAAATATGATGGTGAAAATGCTATTGTTATTAAAGGTTCAGCCTTGAAAGCTTTAGAAGCTACCAGTAAAGATGATGAGGCCATTAAACCAATTATGGAATTAATGGATGCTCTTGATGAAAATATTCCAGAACCAAAAAGGGATGTTGATAAACCATTTTTATTGCCAATCGAAGATATTTTCTCAATTGAAGGTCGAGGAACTGTAGTTACTGGACGAATCGAACGAGGAGTTGTTAATGTTGGAGATGAAATCGAAATTATTGGAATTAAAGCAACCGCTAAATCAGTCGTTACTGGAATCGAAATGTTTAATAAAACATTAGATCGAGGTGAAGCCGGAGATAATGCCGGAATTCTTCTTCGAGGAACCAAAAAAGAAGAAATTGAACGAGGTCAAGTTTTAGCTAAAACAGGAAGTATTACTCCTCACACCGAATTCGAAGGTGAAGTTTATATTTTGACTAAAGAAGAAGGCGGACGACATACTCCTTTCTTTAAAGGGTATAAACCTCAATTTTACATTCGAACTACTGATGTAACTGGTGAAGTTATTTTGCCAGAAGGAGTGGAGATGGTAATGCCTGGGGATACCGTTAGTTTGAACATTAAATTAGGAGCTCCGGTGGCAATGGAAGATGGAATGAGATTTGCTATTAGAGAAGGAGGCAAAACCGTAGGAGCTGGTGTTCTTACTAAAATTACCAAATAAAACTATTTAAGACTTGAGAGTTTGGTAGATTTCTTTGTCGAAGTTTCCGTTACTCGCTCAATGGACCATTAAGTCCATCTCGCTCGGTACTCAACTTCTCCTCGAATTGTACTCAACCTCCCAAGTCCACGTGTTTTATATATAAATTCAAAAATAACCTCGAAAGGGGTTATTTTATTGTTTTTAGGGTGCAAAACTGTGTCCGCCTTTAGCGGAGATATTCTTTACCCTGTTAAATTACGAAGTGCTATTTATACAGGGTGGATAACTCATTAGACCGTTTTGTTGAGAAAAAAACTATTTTTGAAGAATTTTCTTATTCACCATTTAATGACAAACGTCGCTTAAAGATGATTTTAAAAAATTAGGTCATTGAATCTGCCTGCAGGCCCGCTTCGTCGAATCGAGGCGAGTAGGCGGGAATTAAATCATTGAAAATTGAATCGAAATTCAAAATTCAAAATTCAAAATTTTCGGAAGAAAGGGTTTGCGAGATTTGTGAGTAAGTGCTAAAATTTAAAAGAAGTAGATGAATAAATTAAAAATAATTTAATTAAATGGCGAAAAGAGTTGTTTTGTGTGGTGGTGGTTCGGGTGGGCATATTTTCCCATTAGTAACAGTCGTCAAATATTTGAAAAAAAATTATGGGGAAAGCAATTTTGAATTTCTCTTTATTGGACCCAAGGGAGATTTTGACGGAAAGATAATGGCGGAAAATGATATTCCTTCAAAAGTTATTATTTGTGGTAAGTTAAGAAGATATTTTTCTTTGAAATATTTTGGTGATTTTATAAAAATGCCAATCGGGTTTTTTCAGTCTTTATGGCATTTATTGCTTTTTATGCCGGATGTGATTTTTGCCAAAGGTGGTTTTGCTTCAGTTCCAGTAGTTATAGCAGCAAAATTTTATCGAATTCCAGTCGTAATACATGAATCTGATGCTGTTCCTGGAATTGCTAATAAATTTTTAGGGTCACTAGCTAACGTCATTGGAATTAATTTTGAAAAAGCTAAGCGTTATTTCCCAGATAGAAAAGTTTTTTTTGCTGGAATTCCGGTGAAAGAAGAGTCAATTGGTGGCGATAAAAATCGAGCGCGGGAGTTTTTAGGTATGAAAAAGGAAGTGAAGCCGACAGTTTTATTTTTGGGAGGTTCTCAAGGAGCTTTTGCTATCAACGAAATAGTGATTAATGCTATTAATGAGTTGACTAAAAAATTCCAAGTTATTCATCAAACAGGAGCGAGTCATTTTGAAATAATTAAAAATCAAGCCCAAAAGAAAGGCTACAAGATTGGTCATAGCGATTATTATCCGTTACCTTTTATTGGAAAAGAGTTGGGTAATATTTTAGCTTTAGCAGATGTGGTAGTTTCTCGAGCAGGAGCTACTTTTATCGCAGAGTTAGCTGCTAATAGAAAGGCTACTATTTTGGTGCCAATAAGTAGAAGCGCTAATGACCATCAACGAATGAACGCTTTTGAGTTATCTCGAGAAAAAGCTGCTATCGTGCTAGAAGAAGGAAATTTTAATCCCAATATGTTGATGCATTATTTAGATAAAATTACCAACAGTCGTGATTACAGATTTGTTTTAGCCCAAAATATTGAAAAATTTTACTATCCTAAGTCAGCCGAAATTCTAGCGGAAAAGATAATGGAACTTAGTTAGAAAGTTTATAAAGTCTGTAAAGCCCATAAATTTTACAGGGTTTGAAAAATGAAAAGTTGATTTAATTTATTAATATGCTATAGATAGATCGTAAATCTGTTGTTAAGAAAGAACCCTTTTTGACTTTATAGACTTTCTAACTTTACGAACTTATCCATTGACTAAAGGGGGAATAATTGTTAATATCAAGCTTATGAATGAAGTTAATCTTTTGATGAAGTGTTCTATTTGCGGTAGAAAATACGGCAAACAGAGTATTAAAATTGTTCAAAACAAGAAAGATGCAATGTTAGTTCATGTTAACTGTAATTTTTGTCGCAGTGCTTCTTTGGCAGTTATTAGCAAAGGTCTTCAAAATAATGATAATATCGTTACTTTGGGGATTTTAACTGACTTAGACTATGAGGAAGCTTGTAATGTTTTTAAAAGGGATCCTATTTCGTTTGACGAAGTCTTAGACTTGTATGAAGGCTAGAAATTTATTATTTGGCAAATTTCTTTGTCCCGCCAAAGGCGGGCAGGCGCCACCTCCACGATTTACTTCATTTACCAATTTAGTAAATTGCGTTGCATTGCTCGGTTTTTCCTTGAACTTTGCTCAAATAATAAATTTCTAATATTGAGTGGTTAATTTTACAATAATTAAATAATCAGAAATGAAAAAAATAATTTTAAATGCTAAGCCTAGAGCTGAAAAAGAGAAAAGAGACCTTAGTCTTTGGGTAAAGGGAGTTATATATGGTCCGGAAATGAAAGAGAGTAAATCAGTTTGGGTTTTAAGACAAGAATTTAAAAAAGTTCACAAAGAAGCGGGCGGAAGTACTTTGGTGGATTTTAAAATTGAAGGAGATGATCAGGATTATTCAGTGCTATTTAATGAAATTCAATACGATAGTTTAACTGAAGCTTTAAAACACATCGATTTTTATAAAGTTAAAATGGGAGAAAAAATTGATACTGAAATTGAACTTAATTTCATTGGAGAATCTCCAGCGGTTAAAGAATTGGGCGGTATCTTAATTAAGGGTCAAGATTCTTTGGATGTTCGATGTTTCCCTCGAGATTTAATTGGATCAATTGAGGTTGATTTAGGAGAACTAAAAACTATGGAGGATTGTATTTATGTTAAAGATTTAAAAATTCCGGCTACTATCGAAGTAATCACTAATCCAGAAATTTCAGTAGCTTCTCTTGATATGGCTCGTTCAGAAGAAGAATTAGAAAAATTAGACGAAAAAGTTGAAATGGATGTTGACAAAATTGAGGTAGAAAAAGGCGAAAAAACTGAAGAAGAAGGAGGAGGAGAAGAAAAAAATGAAGATGAGAAGAGTAATAATAAAAATGAAGAAAAAAATCAATCAGCTAGTCAAAACGACAAAAAAGAATAAGGAAACTATTTAAAATAGTTCTAAAAGGCATAGATGAAGAAAACAAATAAAAACAATTTAATAAAAAGTGTTTTAAATAAGATCACACCTGTTGATGGCAGTGTGATTTTATTTTTTAAATTTTTATTAGTGATTTTAATTGTTTTTTTTATGGTTCAGTTTTCGTTGGTTCGGGCGGCTGATGAAGTGGAAGAAACAAAAGATGACATTGATAAACAGGAAGATGAATTAAAGGATTTAGAAAAAGATGCCAATAAAATTCAAAGTGAAATAGAAGTAGTTGATCAAGCAATCTTAAGTACTCAAGCGGTTATTCAAAAAACTAATCAAACCATTGAACAATATGAATCAGAAATTAAAGAGAAAGAGAAAAAAATAAAAACCAAAGAAGAAAATATTAAATTTAAACAAGAAATTTTAGCTGAATACCTGAGATTATTTCGACGAAATAGCTTGGAAATCGGCTTGATTACTTTTGATTTTAATCGCGATTTAGGAGATTATTTGAGAGAAGTGGAAAGTTTTGAAGGCTTTCAGTCTAAAATTAAAGAAGCTTTGAGTGCTATCGAAAAAGAAAAAGAAGAAGTAGTTGAAGAAAAAGTAAAAGTTGAAGAAAAAAAGGACGAAAAAGAAGTAGCATTGGAAACGCAAGAAGAACAAAAACAACACTTAGTTTATCAAGAAAATCAAAAACAAGCCGTCTTAGCTAGAACGAAGTCGTCAATTAGTGAGGTAAAAAGTAAAATCTCTAAGTTGAAAACTGAGTTGTCGGCTTTGCTGGGTGAAGGTTATGATACTGATGATATTAAAGATGCTATTAAATATGCCAATAAAAAAACTGGAGTTAGCAAAGGATTTTTATTCGGAATGTTGTCGATGGAATCTGGTTTGGGGCGATATACTGGTGGTTGTTATTACAAGGAAAGTAATATGAATGATACGAGAAAGAAGTATTTTAAAGAAATTTGTAAAGATTTGGATTATAATTATAAAAAGAAAAAAGTGTCTTGTCCCCCAAGCGGCTATTCTGGAACTGGCGGGGCGATGGGAGTGGCTCAATTTATGCCGGATACCTGGGCTGGCTGGAAGAGTAGAATCGCCAGCGCTACTGGTAAAAATCCGCCCGATCCTTGGGATTTGTTTGACGGAGTGATGGCGATGGCACTTAAATTAGAAGAAGATGGAGCAGCCGAAGATGGAAGAGTTAGAATTATAAATCCTTGTGATAGAGACGAGAAGATTAAGGTTGATTGGGAAGATTATGCGGCGATGAAATATTTGGGTTGGTCTTGTTATGCTTTGACTAATTATGCGCCGGGGATTCAGAATTTGAAGGATGGATATGATGACTTATAAAAAACAAAGTTTTTTATAAGTAAATCACAAATTTAAAATTACAAATATCAAATAAGCGCCAATGATTAAAATTAAAATTTTCAAAATCTAAATTTTGTCATTCGAATTTTAGATTTTGAATTTTATTTGGAACAATTTGAAATAATTTGAGCTTTGAAATTTTTTAATTTAATTTTAAATTAAACAATAATGGATTTTATTCAATTATCATTATTAGGAATAATTCAGGGTTTAACTGAATTTTTACCAATTTCTTCTTCTGGTCATTTGGTTTCGATTCCTTGGTTTTTTGATTGGGAATATCAAGGTTTATCTTTGGATGTAGCTTTGCATTTTGGAACACTTTTAGCAGTGGTCGCTTATTTTTGGCGAGATTGGCTGGATATTTTTCAAACTGCTTTAACTAAAAAGAAAGGCCTATACCCAGCTAATTTTTTATGGATTTTAGTTATAGCTAGTGTTCCCGGGGCTTCGGCCGGTTTTTTCTTGAATGATTTAGCTGAAACAACACTTCGAAATCCTTTGATTATAGCCTTTGCTCTAGTTTTCTTTGGATTTTGGCTATATTATTTTGATAAAATTGGATCAAAAAATAAAGATGAAAAAAATATTTCTCTTAAAGATGCTATTTACATTGGAATCGCTCAGGCTATTGCTATTATTCCCGGAACTTCCCGTTCTGGAATAACTATTACTGCTGGATTGAAAATGGGGTTAACTCGAAAGAGCGCGGCCCGATTTTCTTTTTTAATGGCAACCCCGATTATTTTTGGAGCGGCGATTTTTAAATTAAACGATTTTCTGTCCATGAAAGTAGGAATAATTCAGATATTAGGAATTTTGTTGGCTGCTATTAGCGGTTATGTTGCCATCGCTGTTTTGATAAAATTAGTCGAAAAGGTTAGCTATAAGTGGTTCTTTTGGTATCGATTAATTTTAGCAGGTTTAATTTTGTTATTTTGGTTGTATAAATAAACTAGTGTTATGTCAGTAAAGACATTAAAATTAAATTGAGCATGATTTCATGCTCTTTTGTTAAAAAGATTTATGAAAATAAAAATTGAACTGGAGGGCCATCAAATTGAATGTGTTTTTAAAAAAAATAAACAGTCCAAGGGAATTAAAATTACTCTGAAAAACAATCATGATTTTTTAGTAACGCATCCTTGGTTTGTTAGCCAAAGAAAGGCGGAAAAGTTTTTTTTAAAAAACAAAGATTGGGTTTTAAAAAATTTAGAAGTCTTAAAATCTAAAAAAATTTCCAATCTTTTGGGTTGGGGTAGCAGAAACGATTATTTGAGAAATAAAGAACGAGCTCGAGCTTTAGTGAAAGAGCGAGTGCAGGAAATAAATCAGTTCTATAATTTTCCACTTAATAAAATTGCTATTCGTGATCAAAAAACTCGCTGGGGAAGTTGTTCTAGTCAGAATAATTTGAATTTTAATTATCGAATTTTGTTTTTGCCAGATGATTTAGTGGATTATTTAATTGCTCACGAACTTTGTCATTTGCAAGAGATGAATCATTCTCAAAATTTTTGGGCGTTAGTGGCTCAACGAATTCCTGATTATCGTAAAAAATCGAGGAAATTAAGAAAAATATAAAAAATATGGATACCAAGCAAGCTTTTTTAAAATCCTTTGATTCGCTTAAAACCTCATTGCCAATAATGATAGGGATTTTGTTATTGGTTAATTTACTTAGTCCTGTATTAGAAAAATATGCGCCAACTATTTTTACTGGAAATTTATTTTTAGATCCTCTAGCAGGAGCTTTAGCTGGAAGTGTTTCTTTCGGAATACCAATTACTAGTTTTATCGTGGGCGGAGAATTAATGAATCAGGGAGTTAGTTTGATAGCAGTTACTGCTTTTATTTTGGCTTGGTCAACGGTTGGAGTGGCTATGCTACCTTTGGAGATTTTTAATTTAGGCAAGAAATTTGCCATTGTAAGAAATTTGATATGCTTCTTTTTTGCTATTATTATTGCTATTTTAACGGTTGGTACTTTAAATTTTATTGATTCTTTATGATTTCTTTTGCAAAAATAAAAAATAGCTATAAGTTTTTATTAATAGTTTCGGCAGTTTATTTAGTCGTTAGTTTTTTTAATGCAAATTTTGCTAGGACTGGAATTCAAAACACCATAACAGTTCTGATAAAAATATTTCCGATTTTTTTATTAATTTTATTGATAACTTTTTTGGTTAATAGATATTTTAAAATTAATAAAGTTGTTAGATATTTAGGAGAAAACTCTGGAAAAAAAGGATTATTTTATTCAATTATTTTTGGAATATTGGTTTCAGGTCCACCCTATCTTTTATTTCCGCTTCTTAAAGACTTAAAAGAAAAAGGAATGAAAGAGTCTTTAATAGCAGTTTTTCTTTATAATCGAAATGTTAAAATACCCTTTTTACCAATAACCATTTATTATTTCGGTCCAATATTTACTTTAATACTTTCTGTATATATAATATTATTTTCAATTTTAAATGGCTTATTAATTGATTATTTTATGGAGAGGAGAGGTTATTTTTGGAAATTAAAAAAATTCTAAATTATTATTAAAAATCAAGGAAGTCGAGAAGAATTTAAAGATATAAGTTAAAATAATTTATAAAATTGTATTATCTAGACTTAGGCCTATTCATTTGTTACAATGCCTTTATCGTAACCAAAATACTATTAACTTGTAAACAAGAAAATGCTTGAAGATATAAAACAAGAAAAAATTAAAAAATTACAGAATTTTGTGGAAACCGGAATTGATCCTTATCCAGCGGGGCCATTCGAAAAAGAATGCTCTAAAGATGTTTTAAAAAAGGAATTTGGAGAATCGGCCAAAATTGCTGGAAGAATTATGTTGTTTCGAGACATGGGAAACATCGCTTTTCTTCATATTCAAGATGTTTGTGGAAGAATTCAGGTGGTTTTCAATAAAAAAGAATTTGACGGAGATTATAAATTTTGGGTCAAAAATTTAGACATTGGAGATTTTGTTGGAGTGGAGGGAGAAAGATTCGATACTAAAAAGGGAGAGAAGTCGATTTTGATTAAAAAAATAACTCTACTTTCTAAATCAATTTTGCCATTGCCAGATAAACACAAGGCCTTGCAAGATGAAGAGGAAAAATTCCGAAAAAGATATTTGGATATTCTTTTTAATGATGACGTTCGAGAGATGATAATTAAGAAGGACAAATTTTGGAATGCTACTCGAGATTTTTTGAAGAAAAGAAAATTTATTGAAGTGGAGACTCCAGTATTAGAAACTACTCCGGGTGGAGCGGATGCTGATCCTTTTGCTACTCATCATAAAGCTTTGGATATGGATGTTTATCTTCGAATTTCGATGGGAGAGCTTTGGCAAAAAAGATTGATGGTGGCTGGACTTGAAAAAACTTTTGAAATTGGTCGACAATTTCGAAATGAGGGAATGGATTATGAACATCTCCAAGATTATACTCAGATGGAATTTTATTGGGCTTATGCTAATTATGAAAAAGGAATGGAATTGGTGAAAGAGCTTTATCAATATGTGGCTAAAGAGACTTTTGGAACTTTGAAGTTTAAAATTAGAGATTTTGAAGTGGATTTAGGCGCTGAGTGGAAACAGTATGACTATGCTGAGACTATTAAAGAAAAAACAGGAGTAGATATTGTTACGGCCGATATAAAAGAAATCGAAGCTAAGCTTGAGGAATTAGGAGTTAAATATGAAAAAGATTTAAATCGAGCGCGAGCCGTAGATAATCTTTGGAAATATTGTCGAAAGCAAATTGCTGGGCCAGGATTCTTGGTTAATGAACCACTAGAGGTTTCTCCTTTAGCTAAAAAGAAAAAAGACAATCCTAATTTAGTGGAAAGATTCCATGTTTTAATAGCTGGTAGTGAATTGGGAAATGGTTATTCTGAATTAAATGATCCGATTGATCAAGCCGAGAGATTTGAAGAGCAGCAAAAAATGCGAGATGCTGGAGATGACGAAGCTCAAATGCATGACCGAGATTTTGTTGAGGCCCTGGAGTATGGTATGCCTCCTACCTGTGGGTTTGGGATGAGTGAACGGGTATTTTCTTTTTTGATGAATAAAACTGCCAGGGAGTGTCAAATATTTCCTTTGATGAAGCCACGGAAGTAGAAAGTTGGAAAGTTAGAAAGTTCGTAAAGTCTGGAGTCATTGAAAATTAAATCATTTTAAAATTGAATGACTCGCCGCGGTGAGGAAAATTGTAAATTGTAAACTAACTTAAATATGGATTTAATTTTAAAGTATTTTCCCGACTTGACGGAAAAGCAAAAAGAGCAATTTGAAAAAGCCGGGAAACTTTATGCCGAATGGAATGAGAAAGTAAATTTGATCTCCCGAAAGGACATCGAAAATCTCTATGAACGACACATCCTGAATGCTTTGGCAATTGCTAAAATTATTGATTTTAAACCCGAGACAACCGTTCTGGATTTGGGAACTGGTGGAGGATTTCCCGGAATTCCTTTGGCGATTCTTTTTCCAAAAGTGAAATTTAGTTTAGTCGATTCAATCGGAAAGAAAATTAAAGTAATTGAAGAGATTGTCAAAGGACTAGAGCTAACTAATGTCGGAACTAGAAATCTTCGAGGAGAAGAATTAGAGGGTCAATTCGATTTTGTGGTTGGTCGCTCGGTTTGTTCTTTGGATAAATTTGCGGGATTAGTTCGAAAAAATCTGCGTAAAGAAAGCCGGCATGAATTGGAAAATGGAATTTTGTATTTTGGCGAAACGGCCAACATTAAAGATAAAAATATTTTAGAAAAAGTAGTGGAATATAAAATTGGAAAGTATTTTTCGGAAGAATATTTTATCGATAGAAAAGTTTTGTATCTTTCAAGATCGAGTTTATGAAGATTGCAATTTGTGGAAGTATAGATTTTACTTATGACATAAAAGAGGCTAATGATAAATTAGTTAAGGTTGGGCACGTAGTCGATATTCCTTTGACTAGCAAGCGAATCATTGATGGAGAATTGACAATGGAAGATTTTTTAAAAGAAAAAGATGTTAACGGTGATAAGAAATTTCGAGAAAGCGCTTTGCGGAAAATTAACGACGATGTCATCAGGCTTTATTATAAGAAAATTAAGGAAATGGATGCTATTCTTATTTTAAACATGGAGAAAAAAGGAATTTTAGGTTACATCGGTGGAAATACTTTCCTTGAAATGGGCTTTGCTCATGTTTTGAATAAAAAAATATTTTTATTAAATGAAATTCCTGAAATGGGTTATAAGGATGAAATCATGGCGATGAAAACGATAATCTTAAACGGAGATTTAGATAAAATTAAAAATTAGCATTTAATATTTATTTAAAAATTACAAAATTAAAAATTATAAAATTTATCATGTTAGACATAAAATTTATTCGAGAAAATGCTGAGGCCATAGCCAAGGCGGCAAAAAATAAAAATATAGATCTTGATTTAGATCGACTTTTAGAAATTGATCAAGAGCGACGAGCTTTGATGACTGAATTGGACAAACTTCGATCTCAAAGAAATGAATTAGCTAAGTCTACTCAAGGCAATCGACCAACCGATGAACAAATTTCTGAAGGAAAAGAATTGAAAGAAAAAGTCGGGAAAATCGAAAAAGAATTAAAAGGAATGGAAGATGAATATATGAACTTAATGGTTCAAGTTCCAGTAATTACCGCTAGTGATGTTCCAGTTGGAAAAGATGAAAGCGAGAATTTGGAAGTGGAGAAGGAAGGCGAACCGACTAAGTTCGATTTTGAGCCTAAAGATCATCTACAGCTAGGGAAAGATTTAGATATTGTTGATTTTGAACGAGGCGTAAAAGTTTCTGGGTATAGAGGTTACTATATGAAAAATGAGGGAGTTAGTTTGCAAATGGCTTTAATGATGTATGCTTTGGAAAAATTAATTGCTAAGGGATTTTCGCCAATGATTCCACCAACCTTGGTCAAAGAATACGTTTTATTTGGTAGCGGTTATTTTGCCGGAAAGAGTTTTGATGAAGAAAAAGACGAAGTTTATAAAATCGCCAATAAAGAAGTGGAAGTCGACGGAGAATCTAATAAAGAAGATAAATTTTTAATTGGAACAGCTGAGCCTTCTTTGTTGGCTTATCATTCTGGCGAGACTTTGGACATCAAACAATTGCCTTTGAAATTGTGTGGATTTTCTCCTTGCTATAGGAGCGAGATTGGCTCTTATGGAAAAGATACCAAAGGACTGTATCGAGTTCATGAGTTTATGAAAGTCGAACAGGTTTGTTTGTGTGAAGCTAATATCAAAGCAGCCGAGGAATTACATCGAGAAATGCTGGAAATCTCCAAAGAACTTCATCGAGAAATTGGTTTACCCTACAGGGTCTTGGAAATTTGCACTGGTGATATGGGAGCGGGTAAGTATCGAATGTTCGATTTAGAAGCTTGGTTGCCATCAAGAAACGGTTATGGCGAGACTGGAAGTGCTTCAAATTTCTTGGATTGGCAAGCTCGTAGATTGAAGGTTAAATATAAAGATGAAGAAGGAAACAGGAAATATGTGTTTATGTTGAATAATACGGCAATTCCATCTCCGCGGTTTATCATCGCGATTTTGGAAAATTTCCAACAAGCCGATGGTTCAGTCAAAATACCTGAAGTTTTACAGAAATATATGCCAGGAGGAATTAAAGAGATCAAAAGTAAATAAAAGCTGAACAATATTAGGAAAATGTCAATACTATTCTATTGACATTTTACTGTTTTTGTGCTATAGTTAAAAAATTGGAAAATTAAACTATAAATGATTTTTGGGAGGAAATTATGGCTGAAGTGGGCATCGTTGAAAAAATTGCGTTTGTATCTGAAGAATTATCCAGAAAAATTTATAGAAATAAAAATCTGATAATTCAAAATTCTAAGTCCGATGAATTATTGACGATATTGTCTTCTGTAAGGGAGATCAAACGTCAAATAGAAAAAATTGCTTGTCGTCCTTTGGGAGGAGGGAAATAAGTTAAATTTTCATCAACAAAAAATTAAAAGGGTTTGGTAATCTAATCAAACCCTTTTATGCTATCCAAAAAATTTTCAATTACTTAATTTACAATGTTTTAATAACAGGTATCTATTTTTAGAAAGATTTTTGAATAAAGATATACTAAAGAATATTAAAATTCAAAAGAGTGGTATAATAATAATTAATTGAAATTTTTATTTTGAAAGTGAAATATGTATTACGTCTATATTGTTGAGTGTGCAGACGGAAGTTTGTATGCGGGGATTACTACGGATTTAAAGCGGAGAATTGCCGAGCATAATGATTCTAAGCTGGGAGCAAAGTACACCTCGTCTCGACGGCCAGTAAAAATGGTTTATTCGGCTAATTTTAAAAACAGAGCCAAGGCTTCCGCGGAAGAATTTCGGATTAAAAAACTAACTAAATCTCAAAAGTTGGAATTGATTGTAGAATAAAAATTATTCAGGGAGTCAAAAAGCCTGTTCACATGATAGCGTAACAGGCTTTTTGAAATAGGTTTATTTCGAGTTGGGTTAATCAAATTTAGATCGAGGAGTGTGCTTTTTGTAGCCAGAAATTACAAGCCCTTCAGGAGTTTTTTTGCAACAAAGCGTTTCTTCGGTAGAGCCGACAAAAGTTGATTTTATTGCATATGCAATTTCACCTTCTTCGCACTCAGAAGTTTTTTCTAGGTATTTGAGAACTTCAAAGGGCTTGCCTATCCCTTGGCTGAGTAATATATCCTTGGGATAGAGGGCTTTGATTGTTATTGTTCCCCCGTTGGGACCGCAAGGTGTTTCTTGACGGTGTTTTCCAGAAAGAGCTCTTTTAATCCCATCAATTTTCCAGGGTTTCGTTTTGCAAGTAGCAATGAATTTTTGAAGAATTTCAAAGGTGTTTGGTTCGTCAATGAGGATGATAAAAGCGGCGATGGTAGTGAATGGTTCGACTTCGGCAAGTTTTTTCATGAATGATTGAAGCATGATATTCTCCTCGGGCTGTTAAGTTGCTGTTGGTTAATCGATGAATTAGTCTAGCTAATTGCGAAGATAAAATCAAGAGATAAGTTATAAATTAAAGATTATCTCAAAAATATGAATAGAGGTTGGTAGCAGTTTTTATAGACGCGTCTATTTTTGGGGAGTAGTTTCGAGATTGTTAATATTTGGGTGGGGAATTTTATAAAAAGGGAAATGTGTTGTGATACTGAGGATTGCGAAGGCGTTTTCTATGTACTTGGAGCGATTGGTGCTGTGGTTTATTATATCTCAGTCGCAGCCGGTTTCTGGTCTGGAGTAGTTGGTCTTTTGAAGGCAATTATCTGGCCGGCATTCTTGGTGTTTGAGTTGCTCAAATTTCTGGGAGTGTAGCAAAATAATTTTCTACAATAAAAATAAAAAACGTCACTCGAGAGTGACGTTTTTAAAATGGTGTAAATTATTCGGTGGTAAGTGGAAAATTCTATTTGCTTTTCAAAGCGACAATTTTTTTGACTAAAACTGATTTTCTTCGAGCAGCAGTGTTTTTCTTTAGAATTCCTTTTTTCATAGCTTTGTCGATGGCTTGTTGAGCGGATTTGAATAATTTTTCAGCTCCAGTAACATCTTTAACTAGAATAGCATCGCTTACTTTTCGAATAGCGTTTTTCATTGTAAGTTTGGTTTTTTTATTGAAAGCGTTTTTTCTAGCAGTTACTTTCACGTATTTTTTGGCGGCGTCTAATATTGGCATAATTTTTAACTTAATTTAATAGTTTATTGCACAATATTAGCACGGTCTGGAAAATTTGTAAAGATAATGATATTATAAACACAATGAAATTAATTTTAAATTTTGAATTTTGAATCAAATTCTAATTTTTAATGAATTAATTTTCTAAAAAATTACTGAAATTATAAATTAAGTCATTCTAAATTGAATCAAAATTCAAAATTTAAAATTCAAAATTAAGATAAAAAGATGATTGGAAAATTAAAAGGATTAGTGAATTATTTCGGAGTGGGATATTTAGTAGTTGACGTTAACGGCGTGGGTTATAAGGTTTTTTGCAATGAAGCAACTATTGGTAAGGCTTCTAGTCAGGAAATTTTGGAATTATTTATTCATACTCACGTAAAAGAAGACCAACTAATGTTAATTGGATTTGAAACTCAAGGAGAATTGGAGTTGTTTGAGTTGCTAATTTCAGTCTCGGGGATTGGACCAAAAGCAGCTTTGAATATTCTTAATATTGCCTCACCGGATGTGATTAAAACTGCTATTGTTAATCGTGATATAAGTATTTTGACTCAAGTATCAGGAATTGGGAAGAAAATTGCCGAGAGAGTAGTTTTAGAGCTTCAGAATAAGATTAAAAACTTTTCAGCTGCTATTCAACAAACTGCTCAAGGTGATCAAGATGTTATCGAAGCTTTGGTGTCAATGGGGTACAATATCAGTGAGGCGAGGGAAGCGTCGAAAAGTGTTGAAAGTGGGATTGAAGATATTTCGGAAAGGATAAAGCTTGCCCTTAAATCCATGCGCCAATAGACAAGAGCTATAAGTTTGGCGCACTTCTTTGTTAAAACCATCGTGTCGACTTCGCTGTATTATTCATACACCCCAGACGACAACTCCGGTTTTTCCTCGAATTGCACTCAAACTTATAATTCTTGGTGTTTTTCAACTGTGCTCAAATATAGGATTTCTGTTATATTAAGAGAATATTGAGATGAAGAATCTGATTTAATCGTGATTAAATTTTCCTCAAACTACACTTAAATATCTAATCCCTGTCGTGCTAGGCGGATATTGACAATATTTAGAATAATAATATTTTTAAAATGGATAAAAAAGAGAGATTTTTAGAAGAAAATAGTTTAGACGGGGGTTTTTTACAATCTGTGCATTGGGTGGCTTTTCAGCGTGAATTGGGAAAAACTTTCTATTTGACAGAAAGTTCAAAAAACAAAACTTTGGTTATTGAAAACAAACTGCCAGTTGTTGGTAAGTATTTTTATATTCCTCGCGGTCCTGTCTTTAGCGACGATGAGGAAGACAATCAATTATTGCTAGAGAATATTAAGAAAATTGCAATTAAAAATAGGGCGAGTTGGATTAGAGTGGAGCCTCAGAGAAAAGAAGATTTGAAAAAATTCAAAGGTTGGATAGTTAAAGCGAGGAAAAATCATCAATCTTCGGAAACTTTAGTAATTGACTTGAAAAAAGATTTGGACCAAATTTTAGCTGAAATGAAATCAAAGACTCGCTATAATATTCGCTTGGCTGAAAAAAAGGAGGTCGAAGTCAGAATTTCGGAAAATCTTGAAGACCTAGACATTTTTTGGAAATTAACCCAAGAAACAGCCATTAGAGATGGTGTATCTTTTCATAATAGTGGATACTACAAAAAGATGTTCAAAGCTGTTCCAAGGGATAATTTGGAGCTTCTAGTGGCTTCTAGTGGAGAGCAACCTGTCGGAGCGATTATTGTTAGTTATTTTGGCGGAGTAGCCACTTATTTACATGGAGCTTCTTCAGATAAAGATCGAAATCTTATGGCTAATTATTTTTTACAATGGGAAGCTATTAAAAGAGCCAAGGAGAAAGGTGCCATAAAATATGATTTTTTTGGTATAGCAGTTGAATTGAACAAGAAAAAATGGGCAGGAATAACTCGATTTAAAAAAGGATTTCGTCCTAATTGCGCGCCGGTTGTATTTCCTGGTTGTTACGATTTAATTTTATGTCCACTTAAATATTGGATTTATAGAATTTTACAATTATTAAAACGCTAATAATAAACTAGAATGAAGATTAAAAGAATTGTTCAAAAAATTAAAAATATTTATCATTTAAAGATGGCAATTGCAGCTAATTTTAGATTTATGTTTCCTTCTCGGAAAATAATTGTGATTGGCGTAACTGGAACTAATGGAAAAACTACGACGGTTCAAATGATTGGAAAAGTATTAGAAGCTACTGGCAAAAAAGTGGCAATTTATTCGACTATTAATTTTAAAATTGGAGACCAGGAGGAAGTTAACAGAACTAAATTTACGACTCAATCAGCTTGGCAGTTACAAAAATTTATCAGTAAAGCTCTCGGAGATGGTTGCGAATATTTAGTTTTGGAAACTTCTTCTCATGCCTTGGATCAATTTCGAATTTGGGGCGTGGATTATAATACGGCGGTGGTAACTAATATTACACGGGAACATTTAGATTATCACTTGAATATGGATGATTATCGAAAAACTAAATTAAAATTATTTCAAATAACTTCTAATTCTTGGCGAAGAACCAAGCGAGTGGGAATTATCAATCGAGATATGGAAAAATTTCAAGAATTTGTTTTGCCGGGAATGGATAAAAATTATTTGTATGGGATTGATTTTAAAGAAAAAATTTCAAAAAATTGTCCAACTTGGAAAGCAGAAGATATAAAACTGGAAAATTTTAAAAGTGGTTTTGTGGTGGACGGGGTTAGTTTTAAATTAAATTTACCAGGTAAGTTTAATATTGAAAATGCTTTAGCCGCTATTTGTGTGGGTGTTTCAGAAGGAGTGTCAATGAATAATATTAGTAATAAATTAAAAGAAATTAAGAATATTCCAGGAAGAATGGATTTTGTGGAAAATAAAAAAGGAATAAAAATAATTATTGATTATGCTTTGACTCCTGATTCGATGGAGAAGTTGGGCAAAATGATGGAGGATTTTAAAAAGAAAAATCAGGCCAAATTAATTTGGGTTTTTGGTAGTTGCGGGGATCGAGATCGAGGGAAGCGTCCAATTATGGGAGAAATAGTTTCTCGGTTTGCTGATAAAATAATTGTAACTAATGAAGACTCTTATACCGAAGATCCGGTTAAAATTATGGAAGAGATTGAAAAGGGGGTTAAAAACATTAAAAAACTTTTAAGAGTTGAGGATCGAAAAAAAGCCTTAGAAAAGGCTCTTGAAATTGCAGAAAAAAGGGATATTGTTTTAGTAACAGGGAAAGGCGCTGAAGAAACAATGATGATTGGATCTAAAACTATTCTCTGGAACGATAAAAAAGTTATTCAAGATATCTTGAATAACTAAATTATGTTGATTTTTCAAGTTCGATTCTATTGTCATCGACATTTGGATATTGGACTATATTTGTAAATTGAAAGCCATATCTAACTAAATATGTAAGCATTTCACGTCGGTTGTTTCTCGTTTTTATTTTTATTTTTTGATAACCTTTATTTTTTGCCCAATTAAATCCATAATCCATTAATTTTTTTAAAATACCAAGACGTCTATACTCGGGATTAACACCAGCCATCCAGCAATAGAAAGAATTATCATTATCTCGATTGTACCAAACAACATAACCAACAGGTTTGTTGCTGATATAAGCAACGATTATTAAATTATCTTTACCCTCATATCTTTCTTTAAAATATTCTTTTTTATAAGGTTTATCAAATTCAGTAATTGTTGAATTTACAAATACAACGTCTTCTATCGGGGCGTTTTTGATTATAATTTTTTCTGGCATATTTAATCAGAAATGATAAAAAAATATTCTAAATGATTTAATTTAATTTTGAAAAAAGGTAGAAGAATAAATTAGCCAAAAGTATTCCATAAATTATTCCAACTAAAACTTCTGAAGAACGGTGTCCAACTCGTTCTTTTAGTTTGGGAAATTCCTTGGCGTCCATTTTTAAGGTTTCAATCAGCATATTTAGATAACGGCCTTGGTCACCTAAGTACATTCGGAGTCTTAAGGCGTCGTCAATTATTATTATGCTAAGAGAGAAGGCGATCAAAAAGACACCACTACCAAAACCGGCTGAGCGACCAGCAGTTATAACCAAAGCAGCCACGAAAGCACTGTGGGTGGAAGGCATATGACCGTGAGCAAATAAATATTTCCATTGTAAGCCGTGTCTGTAGGTGAAGATGGCAAATTTTGTTATCTGAGTTATTCCTCCGACTAAAACTGGGATTAGAATATATAAATAATTGATTTCCATAATTTATTTTATTTATAATTTATTTTTCAAGAACGGGATTTTGAACATGACCCGTTTGATAGATTTCTAATAATGATATTAATAAAGTTACCAAAACTGGTCCAACTACGAAACCTAATGGCCCGAAAAAAACAATTCCTCCAATTGTGGCGAGAAATACTAATAATGGATGTAGGCTAGTTTGGCCCTCTATTAATTTCGGTCTTAAAAAATTATCAATACTACTAATAATAACCGCTCCTATAATTAGAACAAAAATTCCTTGCCAATAATAGCTTAAAGCTAATAAAACTAAACCAACCGGAAGCCAAATCAGAAAAGCGCCCAGCAGAGGAATAATCGAAATTAAAGCAGTCAGTAGTCCCCATAGAGTTGGAGCTTGAACTCCGGCTATCCAAAAGGTAATTCCCATTAAAATTCCTTGAATTAAGGCAATGATCAAAGTTCCTTTAATGGTGGCAATAGTCATAGTGTTAAATTTTTCAAAAAGTTCTTTTTCTTGGTTGGAAGGAAGTGGACTTAAATCCATTATTTTTTTGATAATTGAATCACCGTCTTTAAAAAAATAATAAAGAGCAAAAAAACAAACAACTAAAATAAAAATAAAATTACTAGCGCTGGTATAAACAGCTTTTATGGCGGTGAATAGGTAGTTGCTGATATTTTGAGTACTCTTGGCTATTTGACTGATTCCTTCGTTCGATTGTAACGTTTGATCTAAGTTAAAAGTATTCACAATCGGTAGATTTTTAAGGGTACTAATGTCAAAAGAAATATTTTTATTTTGCATTTCTTTGATTAGGGAATCCGCTTCAGAAATCATTAGCGCAGTAATTATAAAAAATGGAATGATTAAAATTAGCATCACCCAAAGACACATAATTAATGATGACCAGGATTTGTGTCCATTTAATTTTTTGGCTAATTTTTTATTGGTTTTACTAAATAGGGTGGATAAAATAAAAGCTAGAAAAATTGATAAAAGAAACGGTTTCATTACAAAGAAAGTCCCGATGGCAGACAGGATGATTAAAAAGAGTAAAAAGTGAGGATGTTTTTGCATTTGTTTTTATGAAATATTAAAATTGATTATTTTTATTATAGCTCAAATAGAAGATAATTAAAAATTATTTCTTAAAAGATTTTACTAAATATTTCCAATCGTCGATTTTTAGTTCTTTAAAAAGAATCATAATAAAGAAGTAAATTATCAACAATAGAAATGACCATAAAATAAAAATAAATCTTCCTTGGCTGAAAAACAGGCTCCCTAGAAGATATATAAACAATCCTGTTAATAAATATTTAATGATTGACCAAATATTAATAAAATGAGTAATTTTCTGGTTAGAGTAAATAAGCGCCCAAATCATTATTACGAAAGCCGTTATGGTAGTGGCAATAGCTGATCCCGGTAGGCCCATTCTTTTGAGAAGTATCCAATTTAAAATTCCGTTTAGGATAGTTCCGATTATTGAAGCCCAAACGGGAAATTTGTTTTTTCCAGCGCCATTTAAAACAAAAGTGATAATGTAGAAAACTGTTAAAAAGGCAAATCCAAAAATTAAAATACTCATTATTGAACCGGCCGAAGTATAGCGACTGCCGTAGAAAAAACGGACAGCCGATTCGGAAAACAATGAGAGTAGAACTGTCATGGGCACTAAAGTGATAAATAAATACTTGAAAGCCTTTTCCAATAATTCTTTAGTTTTATTGTGTTCCTTATTGGTGATTAGTTCGGAAATTTTTGGTAACAGGATAATCGTCATAAAGAAAAACAGATAATAAGGAATACGACTAACCGTAGAAGCAGCGCTGTAAATTCCGACTAAATCATCTTGACCAAGAAGGGCTTTTACGAAATACAGGTTCATTGAAAGCATGAATTCGTAAAAAAGCATAAAGATTACAATTGGTCCAGCGAAAATACTTAATTTTTTCATCAAAGCAATGTTAACGGGAGCATTTTTGAAATCTTTTCGTTTTTTTAGTTTGAATTTATTAAAAGGATCCATCAAATAACCACTTAAGAAAACTAGCAAGGGAGCTAATGCTTGTCCGATAATAGCTCCAGTTAACTTGAAAAAATAACCTAATCCGACGATGCAAATTATTTTGAAAATTGATCGTAGAAATTTTAAAGTAGAAGATCTTTTAAAGTCTTGAATTCCAGTAAAATAATAAGCGTAAAAACTAGCCAGGGCAAAAGTTGGAATAATCAAAGAAGAGATTTGAAATAAGGGAGTCAAACTAGGATCTTTTAGGATGTTAGCAAAAACAGAGGCTAACATAAAATAAGCAAAAGAGATGACTGCAATTATTAAAATTTGGATAGTTAGGGCCGCTTTCTTGATAGCGTAACGACCATTAAAATCCTTTCTGTTTATTTCACTCAAATGTTTACTAGTTGAAATTGGTATTCCTCTGCCGATTAAAACTATTATCATGGTAGCAAAAGTGACTATAATGCTAAAACGACCATATTCAGCAGGTGTAAACATTCTTCCAATTAGCGCTTGGGTGACATACCCGGAAAAATTAAAAGCTAATTCGGATAAAGATATTAAAATTGAAGATTTAAAAAGATTAGACATTTAATTGTTTTTTAATTTTCTGTTGAATTTCTTTTTCCTTGCCACTACCGTCGATGGTGATTAGTTTCCATTTTTTAGAGAAATGATTGTACAATCCATTTTTTTCTAAGAGATATTGTTTTCCTTGTTCAATTTTAGCATTTCTCTCTAGAATTTTTTCAGGCGTTATTTTTAAATAAATTTTTAAATTAGGTTGGATTAAATGGTTTTCGATAAAATTTTGCCAAAAAGGTTTATTTTTCCAATCGTTTTGCTTATCAAGATATTTAATATTAATTATTTGATCGTAGAAATAGCGGTCTATTATAAGATAGTCAGTTTTATGTTCGCTAGATTTTACCAAATAATATAAGCGAAATCTAAAAACATCAATTACTATCGCAATTTTTCTCATTAAAATAGCTCCCCAGGTGGCGTTAGTTTTGGCTTTAATTTTGCTAGTTCTAGCCTCTTTTTTTTGTTTAATAAGTTTGTTGGCAATTGAAAAACCAATCATATGAAATCTTTTCACCTTATGATTTTTTTGTAATTCTTTTTCAATCAAATCTAATTGGGTGGTTTTTCCACATCCGTCTAATCCCGAAATTGTTATTAGTTTCATATCTTGTTTTCTAACTTTATAAACTTTCAAACTTTTTAACTTGTTCTACGCCATTAAAACTGAGACGGGGTGCATTTTAGCCACTGGTTTAATAACCCCATTTTCAGTCATTCCTTTAATTGCTGGTTCTACATCCTTATAATGGGAGGCATCTTGTTCTAAAATTCCTTTAGATTTGGCGTTGTAAAGGCGAACATTTCTTTTTTCCATTTTGGTCTTTAAGGCGTTTTTGTCAACGGGTACTTCCGAAGTTTTATTTTTGGATTTCCCAGTTCCGTGCGGGGCAGAAAAGAAAGTAGTTTCATTTTCATCAGTACCTACTCCGAGATAAACCGGAGTGCTCATTGAAGATGGTAAGAAGACTGGTTCGCCAGTTTCTTCATAGGTTTTAATACCTTTCATTCTTTTGGGACCGAAAGCTCTGACGGAGCCGTTTCGGTGGATCCAGAGATCCTTGTTGTAATGATTTTCCTTCATTACCGTAATGTGACTCATATCATAGACAATGGGTAGTTCCAGTTTTTTCCCTAATATTTTTTCGATTCCTTGTTCAATTTTAATTTGAAGCAAAGTTCGATTGGCGAAAGCGTGATTAGCCGAAGCTCGATTAGCAATCATAAAATGTTTATATAATTCAGAATTTTCTTTTATTCCCCAAAGTTCATCGCTATTTTCGTAAAGAGGTAGTTTTTTCTGTAAAATTTGGTGCCATTCAATGTCTTTTTTTAAAAAAGTGGCTCGGCTCAGAATATTTATAAATTTTTGACTGAGGTGCTCTTTCTTTTTAGGCATATAGAAATAACTAGAATATTGTCCAAACATTCCTGATCCAGTATGAAGAAGAAAAACATACTGATCCTTTTGAATTCCTAATTTATGAGCAGTTTTTTGGTCTATAATATCATCAACTAAAAGCAAGTCCAAGAAGTGGTTACCAGCTTCTCCTAAAATTCCCAAGCGAAGTTGGGCAATTCTAAAAAATAGAGAAGGAATAGACTCAAAAAGTTCTTGATTGGTGACTTTTTGATTACCAAACATATTTCCTCGCATCATGGTGTTGTCTAGTTCTTTTTTGCTTTTATCAAATCGCTCTAGCACGGGTTCAGAGCCTCGTTTCGAGATCTCCAGAATATCTTTATGGGAGAAATAAGTGCCAAAATAAGTCCTGGTAGGAATTGTTCTGGTGTATTCTTTAAATAAATCATCCAATTGTTGATCGGAAAGATCTCCTTTGAAAAAAGGCGTTTTAATTAAACGCATTCCGCAGTTAGGAGCTGAATCAGTTAGCTGGGGGAGGATTTCTTTTTCGGTCGCTACTACCGATCCAGTTGGATTTTTTCGGCCAGGTTTGGAATGAATGTCAGTTAAGGCGGCAATATGATGAAAGACTCTTTTGTCTTTGGCGATATTCAATAATTTTTCATAACTGTCGTCTCCCGGCATTAATTCATCGCTCATATTAAAATGAACCGGAATGCTTTTCGAGTCGTTGGGTTGCATTATATTTTGAAATGGTCCCTTTTTAATTATTTTATACATTAGATTATTGGAGTAATTCTTTATAAATATTATCGTATTCTTTGATATTTTTCTTAATATCAAAATTATTTTTAACAAAAACTAAGGCATTTTCAGCTATTTTATTGTACAGTTTTTTATCAGTTTTTAGAAGATATATTTTTTGAGCTAGATCTCTGGGAGATTTTCTTTTACAAACTAATCCATAAGTATTTTTTCCGATTAATTCTTTCAAGTTTTTTAACTTGGAAACAATAATCGGTTTTCCGCAAGCCATCGATTCAACTAATACCAAGGGAATGTCGAACTTACCAGCCATTTCACGAACAGGAAAAATACTGATATTTGATAAGTTGTAAAGTTTGTCTACTTCCGCAAAAGTATCCAAAAAAACAACCTTGTCTCTGAGAGATTCTTTTTCGAGAGTTTTAATAACAGCTTCTTTTTTGATTTTATCTTTCTTGGATTTTAATCGACAAGCAAAAATGAATTTTAAATTTTCAACTTCTTTGTATTCGTTGAATAGTATTTTTAAGGCTTCTAAAATATCATCAATAGCTTTCAGTCGAGTGTACTCGCCTCCATACAAAACAACAAAATCGCTATCTTTTAATTTTAATTCTTTCAAAAGTGAGGCGTCTTTTCTTTTCTGTCTATATTTTTCTAAATTAATTCCTGGATAAATTAATTTTATATTTTTAATAGTTTTATTTTTTAATTTTTCGAAGGTATGTTTTGATTGAACGACAACGACATCGGCAAATAAAATTTTATTTAATTTTTTGGCATTAGTTAGATTTTCTTTTGATAAAGTAGCAACTGTTTGAACAGTCTTAATTTTACTAAATTTTAATCTTAATCTAACTAAGAGGGACGTAATTGACCTTGGAGTAAAAAGAAAATGAATTAGATCGGCGTTTAATTTAGTTTTGAATAGTCTGCTTAATAATTTGATTTTTCCTTTTAAATTAAGATCGATTGAAGAATAAATTTCTTCAGGGATTATATTGGAGTGTTGTTTGATTAATTGCTGATTGAATGAGTTTTTTCGAGGAGTTAAAAGAGTAATGTCAAATTGATTTTTTGGCAGGTTAATGGCAATGTCATAAGCTAAATTTTTGGAGGCTTCATCCCAAGGCGGAACGATTGGTCGTGTATAAAGGAGAATTTTTTTCTTGAGCATAAGTTTACGGATTGATTAGTTTATAGATAGATTGTTTATTTGTTTTATTCTCAATCATAACTTCATATTTGATTTTTTGAGATTGAGCGCATAGAAATTCTAGCGTTTCTGATTTAGGTTGGATTAGTTTTTTATTTTGAGCCAAAACTGAAACTGCTAGAGTCTCTAGCGTTTTATCGTCGGCGCTGATGGAAATTTGATAGGGAAGTTCTTCTTCTAGATTATTCTCGATAAAGAAAGTTAAAGAATTATAATCACAAACTAAACTGGTATTTTCGAAGGCTAAAACAGTAAAATCCTTAGCAGCATCCTCTAGGGCTAATTCTCCTTTCCAATATAAAAAGTAAGAAGTTAAAAAAGTTAGAATTAAGACTATTAAAATGGCAATATTTTTATTCATAATTAAAGATTATTTCTTTGGAAAATTATAACTTCTTTTGTGGTAAATATTTTAGAAAAATTATTAGAAGTTTCGAATTGATAAGTGTCATAGCCATTGCGGAGAATTAAAAATTCAACGCCAGTTTCTTGGAAGCAGTTTCTACCAACTTCAGTTTCTGGAATAGCGATCATATCTCGACTACAAGTTTCTCGTTCTTTAATCGGATCCTCGTATTTTTTTAAAAAAGTTCTAGAGATTGGCTCTTCATAATCTCGCATTAAGAAATTTTTTATCCAAGTGTCGCCAATTAAGTAAATATGATCTCTGAGAATTTTTTGTTTAGAATCAGTTTTTTCGTTTAAGTATTTAGAGCCTTTAAACGTTTGGACAGTTTTTTTCATATTGTCACCATCTTCGGGGTAGGTTTCAGAAACATCAAATAAACCAGAGATAACGCCTGGAATAAAAACTATCATAAAAATTGTTAGGGCGATCACTCCCCGAGTTTTATAAAAAATTGGTTGTAAAATAGCATAAACTCCAAAAGCGGCTAAAATGGCCGAGGGATAAGTTAGATAATTAGCAATTCTACTTGAAATAATATCAATTTTTAGTAAAGCTGGCCAATGGCTCATAGCGAAAATTGTAATAAACCAAGCTGATGGCAACGAGATAGCGGCCAAGACTAGTGACAAATTGGAGATTTTCAAGGAGTATATTTTTCGAAAAGCAGAATTTTTTTTCAAGATTTGCCAAAATATAAAAATTAAAAAAATAATTCCGATAGCCGAGTAAAACATTCTCCAGGAGCCGGTGGAATCAAGGAGATTATTAATAGTTAATCCCACTCGAGTTTCCTTGGAAGGTGAGCCTACAGCCGTACCGATAGCCGATAAATTTAAATAAGAAGGAACTCTTATGAGAAAAACAAATAAAATTAAAAATAAACTAGTTAGGATAGTCTTGAGATTGATAAAAATTTTTAAAAAAGGGATGATTTTGGCCTCGCTTTTTTTAAAAATAAAACGAGTTGTTCCTAACAAGATAAAGAAAAATAGCAAAAAACCTGCCAGAGAATAGAGAAGGATGAAAGCCGAAAGATGATGAGTGTAAATTAAAACACTCAATAAAAATATTCCTAATCCTACCAAAGTAGAGTTTTTGTCTTTAAAGGCCTTGATGAATAAATAAAAAATAGTAGGCATTAGTAAATTTCCCAATAAATTTCCAATTACTCCTCCGCTTATGTAAGTGGCTTGAGGAGAAGCAACGGCGTAGAAAATTCCGATCGAGATTAACGACAGAAGGCTAATTTTATTAGCGGAGCTTTTTTTGAATAATATTTTGGCTAATTCTTTGGTTAACAAAAAAACGGCTAGAAGAGAAAAGATATTTATAATAAATAAAATGGCCACCGGAAGAGCCGAAATTATTCCAATTCCAGTTAATATTGAAGCGGCAGCAAAAATAACGTGTTCGCCGATAACAACATCTGGAATTCCATAAATAGGAAGTTCCTGAAATCTGATAATAAAATTAACCCAATACATATGATGACCTAAATCAGTGGTATGGGGAATTATCTTGGGTACTAAATAAACTAGTCTAAGAAAAATCGAGAAAGCTACAATTAATATAAATATTAACCAACCTGAATTATTTTCGGAAATCGCTTTTATTTCCTTTTTTCGAAATATTCCGTAGAAAACAAATCCCAAGAAAGAGATTATTAATAAAGTGAGAATAATGGTTAATGAGGTCAATCTCATCCCGATTTTATCAATTAAAATCAAACTGAAATCAACAATTCCCAAACTTAAAACCATTGAAACTACTAGCGTTCCCAAAATTCCCAGTGGATTCCTGGTTCGAAGTAATGCGATTAGAATTGAATAGCCTGGAATAAAAAGTAATAATCCCAAGCTCAAATCAATTTTTAATAAGTCTAAAATCATTTTATTTATATCATTTTCAATTAGCCACTACTCATAAGTCACGGTAAATTTTAATTTAGACGATGGTAAAAAAAGTGAAGTGATGTCATAGTATCACTGAACTTTTTGAAGCAAGTATAAATTAAAATTTGCAAGAGTTGGTGGGCAGTGGTTAGTTGGAGATGGTATTATTCATTTCCTTTAGATATTTCTTGGAAATTTTATTCCAGGAATAATTTTTTTCGACATATTTACCAGCTTCTTGACCTTGTTTTAAAAGGGTCTTTTTCTTGAGCTTAATTATTTTTTTAATTTCACTCACCCAAGCTTTTTCGTTGCCACTTTCTATTAATTTTCCATTTTTTCCATCCTTAACTGCATCTAATAGACCTTCAATGTTTGAAACAAAAACAATTCGTTCGCAAACGCCAGCTTCAATAGCATTAATTCCAAATCCTTCCATTGATCCGGGGATTTTAAGATTAGGAGATACTACAAGATCAACAGTGTTTAGCAATATTTTTAAATCTTTTTGGGGGATAGTAGGGCATAATCGAACTCGATTTTCTAGTTTGTTTTTAATAATAGCTTTTTCGGAATTAAGGAAATCATCTTTGTCCCCAGCAGTATTTTTAGCCACTCTTCCACCGGCGGCGATCATAACAACATTTTCAGGCAATTTAGGCATTACATTTTCAATAAACCAACTGGTTCCTTTATGGGGAACAAATCGTCCTAAGCGAAGAATCACTTTCTTGTCTTGAATATTTTTCCCGAATATTTGAGAAAGTTCTTTTCGGAGGTGTTTTTCTTTTAAATCATCTTTGTTAATTCCGTTAGGAATAAATTTGCATTTTTTTTTGCTAATTCCCAATTTTACCGCTTCTTCAATGGTGGCATTTCCTACCATAAAAAGTTTGTTCATTTTTTCCAGAGAAGGGATGTTTACGGTTTTATAAATTTTAGATAACCAACCCTTTTTTTCGGCAAAAATAATATCGAGGGCGTGAGTAACACAAAAAAACTTTTTCTTTGGATGGAAAAAGCTTATGGCGCTTCCTAGTGGAGCTAAAACACCACTTCCTAATAAACAAACGTCATAGCGGTTCATCAGAAAGAAAGCTTTTAAAAAAGTTAATGGAACAAATATTGGTAGCCAAATTTTTCCTCGAGTATTTTTTATAATTCTAACTTGAGCTGATTTTTTAAGCGCTTCAGCTAATTGAAAATTTTGATTTTCTACCCCTCCTACAATAGGAGGAAAAGAGTGCGAAATGAATAAGATTTTCATAATTTATTTAGAAAGTTAGTAAAGTTTCCGCCATAGGCGGATCCGCCTATGGCGGAAAAAGTCTTAGAGGTTGTAGTATTTACTTTTTTTGTGTTGATAACTAAGTTCCTCAGTTATTTTTCGGTTAGATTTAATCATATCAGCTATTAAAGCAAAAATTAATAATTGAATTCCCAGAATTAAAGACAGGGAAGAGAAGATTACATAATTTATAAAAGGAGAAATTTTAAATTCTTGTAAATAATTAAACAAAAACCAACCATATCCAGTTAAGGCAATTATAATAAAAAATAAGGCTGGTACTCCAAAAAATTTTAAGGGGCGAGCGTCTCGGATAGCTTTTAAAATTATTTTAAATCCATTACTAATAAATTTCCAAATAGATTTAACTATTTTAGATTTTCGATCGGCAAAATAAATTACCTGAATTGGTACCCATTTGAGTTTTAAATTTTTTCCAATGGCATCAATAATAGTTTCTTGGGTGTAGGTAAAATTATTGGTTAAATTTAGTCTTAACAAGGCTTCCCGATTGTGAGCCCTAAAACCACAAGTCAAATCTTCAATTTTATAATCTAAGAAAAAACTAATAATTTTAGCGGCAAATTGATTAAGAAAGTTTTTAAACCAAGGAATGTCAGTAGCTTTAATTCCGCCGAATCGGTTAGCAATTACTAGATCAGCTTCTCCGATTAGAATGGGCTTTAAAAGTTTGGGAATATCTTCGGGGTCAAATTGGCCATCAGCATCAATATTTATCATTAAATCTGCTCTGTTTTTTAGAGCTGAACCAACGCTGGTTCCGAAAACAGCGCCTAATCTTCTGTTGGTTTCGTGAGAAATTATGATATCAGCTCCGGCTTTTTTTGACACGTTGACAGTTTTGTCTCTTGAACCGTCGTTAACAACCTGAATTAATTTTTCTTGGATAAGCCGTCCTTCTTGATTTTTGTAAAAATCATTTTTAAAGCTTTCTTTGATTCTAGTTATAGTTTTTCCGATTACAGTCTCCTCGTTGTAGGCTGGAATATTGACAATTAGTCTCATTTATTTTTCTAAATAATTAGTAGATTTTTCATTAAACTGATTTTATTATAGATCATTTGTTTAAAAATCTATTTTCTTCCAATGCCGTGATATTCGATTCTTAATTTTTTTATTTTTTCCTGGTCTAAACAATTTACACCGTCGACAATGGCTTTTATATTAAACTTTTTAAAATCAGCTTCTTTATTCAGAAAATCTTTGTGATTAGTGACTAAAATCAGCGCTTCTGATTTCTCTAATAATTCTTCTAATGATTTTACATCAGATTTTTCCAATATATAAGGATCAAAAGTTAACACCTGAGCCCCGTATTTTTTTAGTTCTTCAATAATTTTGAAAGCGGGAGATTCTCTTAAGTCATCAATATTGGCTTTATAGGAAAGTCCCAAAACGCCCACTTTAGTATTTTTTAAGGGCATTTCAATGATATTTAAAGTATCTTGCAGAAGTTGAACGGTGTAAATTGGCATAAAATTGTTAATTTTTCTGGCAGCGCTCAAAAATTGATGATCAAAACCTTTTCTTTTGGCTTCTTCGATCAGATAGTAAGGATCAACTGGAATACAGTGTCCCCCAACTCCTCTACTAGGGTAGTGGGCCATAAAAGCAAAGGGTTTAGTGGCTGCGCCATCAATTACGTCTTTAACGTCAATTCCCATTCGATCAAAGCTTTGGGCTAACTCATTGACAAAAGCAATGTTCACGTCTCGGAAAGAATTTTCAACTACTTTTACTGCTTCGGCGGATCGAATAGTTTTCATTGGTTTTATTGTGCCATCAATAATAGCTTCATAATATTCTTTGGCTCTATTTAAACCTTCTTCTGACATTGATCCTACCACTCGAGGAATATTACTAATATTCCATTTTTTATTGCCAGGGTCAATTCTTTCTGGGCAGTGAGCCAAGAAGTAATCCTGCCCCTCTTTAAGATTAGCTTTGGCGAATAATGGCTCTAAAACTTCTTCACAGACGCCTGGATTAATAGTCGATTCAACAATAACTAGTTGTTTTTCTCCTAAATTATTAATTATGCCTTGAGTGGCTCCTACTAATGGTCCTAAATCTGGATAGTAAGATTTATTGATAGGGGTGGGAACGCATATAATAACAATATCAACGTTTTTAATAGTGCTCATTTCAGTTGAAACAGAAAGTTTTTTTAACAAATCTTTTCTTTCTTCAACGAATTCTTCCAAAAAAGGAGATTTTCCGGCTCTTATTTTTTTAATTTTATTTTCATCTAAATCCACTCCGATAGTTTCAAAACCTTTTTCTAAAGATCTTAATGCCAACGGTAATCCAACATAGCCCAATCCTACTATCGCAACTTTCGTTTTGTTTTGATTCATTTAATCCCGATTAATTATTGGTAAGTAAACATTAATAGTTCTTTCTTCTCAGTAATTATAAAAATTTTATTATTTTCAAAATCTACATAAAAATCTTTAGAATCTTTAAATTGGTCATTTTGAAAAGAATCTTGTTGATTATTATTCTCAAACAACCTTATTATTTTACCTTGTTTTTTATCTAAAGCAAAGACTTCATTTTGATTTATCTTCGTTCTAATTTTATTAGGAATAAAATCTTTTTCAAGGTTGAACTCTGTCTCTCTTTTTCCTTGAAAATATTTTTTTATTTTACCATCTGCAAAGGCAACATAAATGGAATCGCTTATGTCTATTTCAATAGCATTCTGAAAATCTACATTTTCTTTTAACCATTCCTTATAAATCCCAAAACCTCCCGGTGCTCGAGGATAACGATAAATTTGATTTGAAGTTCGATCAAGTAAATAAAGATAAGTCAAATAAGTTCCCACTCCAATGCCTTTAAAATTATCTGGCATCACGATAGTATTTTTAGAAAAACTATTAGTTACGGGACTATAGGAATAGGTTTGGCCTTGACTGGTTATAAAAATTAATTGCAAAGATTCCATGGAAGATAAATATTCAGGATTTTTTAATTCAGATGGAAGAATTATTTCAGTTTTGGTATTATCTCTGACGGAGAATTTTATTAAGGTTTTATTTTCGGTTAAAAAAAACAAATCATTTCTAAAAAGAGTCGAATCTTTTATTTGTTTTTCAAGATTTATTAAATTTTTTAAGTTTTGAATGTTTGAAACCTTTTCTTTATTGTCTGGTGTTTGTTTTTGATTTTCATTAATTGTATTAAATTCTTGAAATTTTATTTTTTTATTTTTAATAACGAGAAAAATCGAAATCATTAAAGTTATTAAGATAAAAATTACTATTAAAATTTTTTTTGCAAATTCGTTTTTAAATAGTTCCAATATTTTGTTTCTTGTTGCTAGGTAAAAGTTTTTTGTTTTATCAATTTTTTTATTAGTAGTTTTTGAATCAGGCGTTGTGATTTTTTCAGTTTCAAAATTATCCTCAACATCAATTTCATTAATTATTTTTTGAGTATTTTTGTTTTTGATTAATAATATTATTAAATTTTTCCATAATCTAAATTTTTCTTTTAATTTAAAATATATTCCTTTGATTTTTTCAAGGTTTATTTTTTGAATCAAAGTAATTAACTGATCTCTTGATTTAATTATTTTTTTTTGATGAAATTTTTTAATGACTTTCATTATTTTGGGAATATTTTTTGAAATTTTCTCAAAAAGGGTTTTATCTAAAGAAAAATTTTCAGTTGAAATTTTATTTTTAATAAAAAACTTTATTTTTTCCAAGAACCTAGAGCTTTCTTTTTGTAGGGTTTTTATTTTTTCTTTTTTTTCTTCCTCTAATTTAGGCAACGCTAATTCGTCTTTTTCTCTAAAAAATATTTCCGGTTCATTTTCAAAAGGAGATTTGTCGGGATCTTCAATTTTAATAGATTCTTCTTGACACTCTTTTTCTCGAGAAACAATTTTCTTTTCGGGGAGTCCTTTCTTTTTTTTGATTTTAGTTTCTCCAAAAAAATTTAAATCTGTTTCTATTATTTCGGGGTTCAAGTCAGATTCAACTATTGATTCTGTTTCGATATTTTCTTGTTTTTTAATATTAATAACAACCATACCGGTGTTGGAAGCCTCATTTCGAAGTGTGGATGATATAATATTGTCAAATTCGGAGGAATTAAAGGTTTTTAAGTGTCGCTCTATCTCTTCTTCTTTTAGTGTTTCGAAGATATCGCTTAATGTGAAAATTAGTTTATTATTAGGTCCTATTTTTCCAGCAGAGATAGATGAAAAAGTCTTCATCGGATGATAGTCTTCGGTTTTGTTTGGATTATTTCCGATCGTGGAAATTTTTTTGTTTTTTAGAAATAATATTCTTCCTCTCCCAATCTGAGTAAAATGAATTTCATTGCCGCAAACAATCCCAATTGCAGCATTTAAATTATTCATCCATTCAATAACTTCATGTCTAGTTAATTCAGTTAAAGCTAAATTAATTTTATGTAGAGCGATTTCAAAACTTTTCCCACAATTATTATTTTTATTCTTGAAATATTCCTTTTTAATAATTTGAGTAAGCATATTGGGCAAATAAGCGGAGTTTTCGCTAATATCATCAACTTGAATTATTCCAAATAGCTTTCCCAATTTTTGTTGTTGAACATTCTGACCAGTGGCATGAAAAACGTTTAAAAAAGGTTTCATTTTCGGATCTTTAATCGCAACAATATCGAAAGATTCGGCCTGAAGGCAGTTTTTAGATTTGTTCATTGAATGATTAAGCATATTTTTGTTTGATTATATTATTTTGATTATATAATACTTTTAGTAAAAAATAAAATAGAATTATTTTTTTTGATTATTTTGTGTTATTAAAAAGCGTTTCAAGAATGTTCTTCACTGGACAAATAGAAGCAAAATTGTTATTATTAGTTTAGCCAAATATTAACCATTAGCGGGGTTTTATTGGAGGATAAGTTATAAGCAAGATCGATGCAAAACAAAAAAAACACTGAGGATAATTCTCAAAAAGTAACTAATTTTATATTGACTTTTTTAAGTGGATTTATTCAAAAGATTTCTATTGGTTTGATTTTAAATGCCAAAAAACAAGTTGATGAAATCATTTTGCAAATTAAAAGAGGGGTAATAGCAGGATTTTTTACTTTATTTGGAATATTTTTTCTTTTGATTGGCTTGGCTATTTATCTGGGATCTGTTTTGGAATTTATTCCAGGTAGCGGTTATTTCGCAGTTGGTTCGGCTAGTTTATTGATTGCTTTTCTAATTGTTTTAATTAAAAAATAAATTTATTAATATTATGAAAAAAGATAAAAATTGTCAGGATAGCAATTGTTGTTGCAGCAAAATATTTGCTGGATTCGAAAAGCAGACTAAGACTAAAATTGAAGAGGCTAAAAAATATATCAAAAAAAATCCTCAAAAAACTAAAACTATTGCGACTGGTATGGGTGCTGCTGTTATGCTCGGGTTGGCTTTTTTGTTAGGAAAAAATAAAAATAAAAAACAAGATAAAGATTAAAATTAAGTTTGATTTAGAATGTTTGTATTATTTTTTTTGAAGACAATTCAAAAAAGTTTAGAGCGTTATTGTAAAATTTTTTTAAGCAGTAATTAAAAAATAGATGTATAGTGCCTTTGTTGAATTTGCTGTTTCTCAAGGAGTTCCTTTGGGAACAGTAACTCTTATTTTGATGCTTCCAATAGTTGTTATGATTATCGCTTTTTTTCGACAAATAGTGGGAATTAAAGCTTTTGGTATTTACACACCGGCTTTGATAATTTTTGCTTTTTTAGCAATTAAAGCGGAGGCTGGAAGTTTTTGGGGCGGCATTAGATATGGAACGGCTATTTTTGCTACGGTTATTGCTGTTGGAACTTTAACTAGAATTTTTTTAAAACAGTTTCGACTTTTGTATTTACCTAGAGTGGCTATTGTTATTTCAATAGTTTCCTTATCGACTTTATTGATGTTGATTTTAGGAGGAATGTATCAGAGAACTGGCTTGGCTAGTGTTTCTATTTTTCCTATTTTGATAATGATTACTTTGGTGGAGAAATTTGTAACAGTTCAAATTGAAAAAGGAGGCAAAGCAGCGGTTTATTTATCCTTAGAGACTCTATTTATTTCAATTGTAGGTTATTCAATTGCTAGTTGGTCTTTATTGATTATTTATCTACAGCAATATCCATGGTTAGTTTTTGTAGCAATTTTAGTAAATATTTTCTTAGGCAAATGGACAGGACTCCGATTGTCAGAAGTTATTAGATTTAAGAAGCTTATCAAAAATGTTTAAAGAATATCGTAAAAGCAAAACAATATTAGGAATGAATTCCAGAAATTTGAGTTTTATTCGTCCTAATAATCTTAAGGCTGCTAAGCGCTTAGCTGACAACAAGCTTAAAAGTAAGCATCTTTTAAAAAAGAACGGACTCCCCGTTCCTAATTTGATTGCTAAAATTAAAACCAGACAGGATTTAGATAATTTTGATTTTTCTTCCTTGCCAAGTAGTTTTGTTTTAAAACCGAATATGGGTTTGGGTGGAGATGGGATATTGGTGGTTTACGGAAGAAAGAAAAATTGTCAAAATATTTGGGTTAAGGCGGATAGAAGTTTGGTTACAGAAGATGACCTAAGAAATCAAATTCGGAATATTTTGGATGGTTCTTTTTCTAGAACTAGCATTCCTGACATTGCCTTTTTCGAAGAACGAATAAAACTTTCTAAAATTTTTAAACCTTATTCCTATAAAGGTATTCCAGATATTCGAGTTATTATTTATAATAACGTTCCAGTAATGGCAATGTTAAGATTATCTACCAAGGTGTCGGAAGGAAAAGCCAATCTTCAACTAGGAGGAATTGGTTGTGGAATTGATATGGCTACTGGCACTACTACTTCTGCAGTTCAAGGTAAATCAAAACTAATTGAGTCTATTCCAGGAACCAGACTTTCGTTGAGCGGAATTAGAATTCCTCAGTGGCAGGAAATTTTAGAATTGGCTGTTAAAGCTCAGCAAGTTTCAGGTTTGGGATTTTTAGGGGCAGATGTGGCTTTTGATAGAGATATAGGTCCTGTCTTTTTAGAATTAAATGCTAGGCCGGGACTTTCAATTCAAATTGCTAATATGGAAGGCCTCTTAACTCGCTTGAAAAGAGTGGAGGGCTTAAAAGTAAAATCTATTAAACACGGAGTTAAGTTGGCCAAAAATCTTTTTGGGGGAGAAATTGAAGAAGAATTGGAAGAAATTTCCGGAAAGAAAGTTATAGGAGCAACCGAAACAATTAAATTAATCGGAAAAAATGGAATGGAGAAAGAAGTTAAAGCCAAAATAGACACTGGTGCTTATTCGACTTCGATTGATGAAGATCTAGCAAGAGAGCTTGGGTTCGGTGATGTAATTGATTATTTTGAAAGAATTGAAAAACAAAAAGAGATAAAAAAGGGAGAGGGAATTAAATTGATACAAGAAATGAGAAAAAAACATTTAGGCAAAGTGGATGGTTTAATTGACATGAGTGTGGTTTATTCTTCTAATGGCATTTCAATAAGACCAAAGATTAAATTAAAATATACGATGGATAAAGAGGATATTATTTCTAAAACTAATATTGTGGATAGAAATAATTTAGAATACCCAGTTATTGTCGGGAGAAAAGATTTGAAGAGATTTCTAGTTGAGGTGTAAGTAGTAATTTTTAGCTGAAATGAAAGAGATAGAAAGGGTTTCTGATTTTAAGCGAATCCTCAGGAAAGGTAACTGGAAAGTTTTTGGAATTGGAGGTTTGCCAGAAACAAGAAGTGAGGCTTATTTCATTATTGATGATTTCGAATTAATTTGTTCAAAAAAGACTAGCGAATTAAATTCTGTTGAAAAAAAAATAAAAACTAAAGTTTTTAATATTGAAAATAATTCCAAGAAAGGTGAGGCTATTCTTTCGGATAAAAAAGTTATAGAGTATATCAATGCTTCTTCAAAGAAAAAGAATGTGGCAATTTATATTTTTAGATCTTCTTCTGTGATTGAAAAGATTTGTGAGGAAAACGGGTGGATATTGATGGCAGAAAAAAGTAATTTATTTAATAAGGTTGATAGTCGAATTTTTTTCTTTGAATTGCTGGAAAGAATTAATTGCTCTAGAAATTTTGAGGTTTTATGGTCAAATCAAATTTTTGCTAAAAGTAGTCAATTATTTGAAAAATTTGGGGAAAAAATAGTCATTCAAACCTTCAGTAGCGCTGGCGGGAAAGGAACCTTTTTTGCAAAGAAGAATAATATAAAAAAAATATTGAAAGAGCTTTCTCTAAAAGAAAAGCAAAAAATTGTGGTAAATTCTTTTGTGGAGGGTTTCGATGTGGCTATTACTGGCTGTGTTACGGATAAAAATGGAATTTTATCCGGTTGGGCGCGATATCAGTTTGTCGGAGTAGCAGCAATTGTCGCAGGAAAAAAATATGGTAAACATTCTTTTTGCGGAAATGATTGGCAAATAAATAGTCAACATAGATCAGAAATTCAAAAACAAGGAGAAAAATTTGTTCAAAAAATTGGAAATATTTTAGAAAAAGAAAATTTTAAAGGAATATTTGGAATAGATTTTATTTATGACAAAAAGAATAAAAATCTAATTCCACTAGAGATAAACCCGAGATTGATTGGTTCTTTTCCAATAGAAACTCAATTCGAAATTTTAAATCAAGAGCTTCCATTGGTAGGTTTTCATTTTTTGGAATTTTTAGGGATAGATTATAAAATCGACGAAAGTTTAAAATCAAAACAAAGAAAAAAATTAACGAAAAAATGTTCTCATATAGTGTTAGCTAATTTTTTAGAGCACGATATTAAATTTGAAAAAGATTTAAAGGGTGGCGTATATCGCGTGGAAGATGAAAAACTAATATTTGTCAGAGAAGGTTTTCAGGTTAACGATATAGAAGAAATTAAAAAGGAATTCGTTTTAAGTGCGGGTGTTCCAAATTTAGGAACTCAATACAAGAAAAATAATCAATTGTTTAGAATTATTTGGGGAAAAAGCATTCAAGTTAATGATGGTCGAGATATTACTGCTGAAGCAAAGAATATTATTAATATTGTGAAGAAAGAAATTAAAAAATTAATTGTTGATTAAAAATTATCAATAAACTATAAAGAAATATTAGTTTCGATAATTTAAAAAATTGCAGATTAATGTTAGACCAAGTAAAAAAATAATTATTAAATTATATTTTTAAAAAAACTGAAAATAATGTACTGAATTTTATAAAAATAAAATCTTTAATTTTTTATTACGAACATCTTGGAAAAAAATAAAATAAATGAGATAGTAGAAGAGGCAAGAAAATAAGTTTTTAGAATAAAAATAAAATAATGAAAAAATTTTTAAATAAGTTGATAGATTTCTTATTTAGCAAGAAAGTTTTAAAAATCCTAGGAATTATTTTTGGGATAGGGTTTTTGATTGTGTCCGGTACTTTTATATTTTTCATGAAAGATTTACCAGATCCTTCTAAAATTAATAAGCGAACTATTAACGAATCCACTAAAATTTATGATCGAACCGGGCAGCATTTACTTTATGAAATTCACGGAGAAGAGAAGCGGACGTTAATTTCTATTGATCAAGTTCCTGACGTAGTTAAATATGCCACTATTGCTCTAGAAGATCAGGATTTTTATAATCACGGTGGAGTTGATTTTAGAGGAATTATTCGAGCTGCATTTAAGGATGTTATCCAAAGAAAAATTGCCCAAGGAGGTTCAACAATAACTCAGCAATTTGTTAAAAATTCGATTTTAACTTCAGAAAAACGAATTTCTCGAAAAATTAAAGAAATTGTTTTAGCCCTGGAGATTGAACAAAAGTTTAGCAAGGAAGAAATTTTACAGATGTATTTAAATGAAATTCCTTATGGTTCCAACGCTTATGGAATCGAAGCCGCTTCCCAAACTTTTTTTGGAAAACATGCCAGTGAATTGACTCTGGGTCAATCAGTTCTGGTGGCTTGTTTGCCAAATGCTCCGACTTTTTATTCACCTTTTGGTTCCAATACTGATAGGTTAGTGGTTCGTTGGAAATCAGCCTTAAATAAAATGGCAGATTTAGGTTATATTACTTCCGAACAGGCCAAGAACACTTCCGAGGAAGATATTCTTTCTCAAATTCAATTAGTCAAAAATGATATTAAAGCCCCACATTTTGTTATGTATGTCAAAGAACAATTAGTTGAAGAATTTGGTGAAGAAGAGATGGAGAAAATTGGAATGAGTGTTTATACAACCTTAGATTGGAATTATCAACAAATTGCGGAAGAAGTAGTGAAAGAAAAAGCTGATGAAATTGGTGAGAAGTATGGATTTTCAAATGCGGCCTTAGTAGCTCTTGATCCTCGGAACGGTCAAATTTTATCGATGGTTGGATCAAAAGATTATTTTAATAAAGAAATTGACGGAAATGTTAATGTTGCTACTCGTTTTCGTCAACCAGGTTCTTCTTTTAAACCTTATGTCTATGCTGAAGCGTTAGAAATGGGCTATACTCGCAAAACTATCGTTTTTGATGTAGAAACTAATTTTTCTACCAGTGATGACGAAGAAGAAGATTATATTCCTCGAAATTATTTAGGAAATTTCAATGGACCAGTTCAACTAGAGGATGCCCTAGCCACTTCTTTAAATATTCCGGCAGTTAAGTTCTTGTATTTAGTTGGTCCTAAAAAAGCAGTTAGTTTTGCTAAGAATATGGGTCTTGATGGGTTAAATGAACCTAATAAATACGGATTATCATTAGTGTTGGGAGGCGGAGAAGTTAAATTATTGAATCATGTTAGTGCTTTTTCTGTTTTTGCCAACGAAGGGATAAAACAAGATAAAACAGCTATTCTCAGGATAGAAGATTCCAAAGGAGAAATTATTAGAGAATTTGAAAAACAAGAAGGCGAGCAAGTTATTAAAAAAGAAACCGCTTTAGAAATAACCGATATTCTTTCTGATAATAAATTAAGAGCTCCTTTATTTGGAACAGCCAATCTCTTGAATATTTCTGGACATCAAGTGGCTGCTAAAACTGGAACAACTAACGAATATCGAGATGGTTGGTTGATAGGATCAACTCCTTATTTGGCAGTTGGAGTGTGGACGGGGAATAATGATAATACTGCAATGAAAGAAGGTTCTAGCGGTTCTAGTACTGCTGGTCCAATTTGGAATGCTTTTATTAAGAGGGCTCTGGAGAATCATCCAGCCGAAAAATTTAATGGACCGGAAGAATTTAAAGAAACTGGTATTGATATTTTAGACGGAAAATATAAGGCTAAAGAAGAATTAGAAGTTTGTGAGTATGAAAAAGATGAATTTTGCTTAGCTAATAGTTCTTGCCCAGATAGCTTAAAAGAGGACAAAGATTTTTATAACGCTCGAACTATCCTCTATTATATTGATAAAAATAATCCGACCAAAGAAGATAGTAATTCCAAAGGTGATTCACAATATAAAGGTTGGCAAAAAGGAATTGATAAATGGGTTGAAGATCAAGAAAAAGATAAAGAACAACGAGAGGTGCCCAATAGAGAATGTGAAGATAAAGATTTTA
>Ga0208904_1000110_pt1 | contig 70193 bp, 66 predicted proteins | sample AntAceMetag02UKB_FD_184774 | JGI IMG/M metagenome (GOLD analysis project Ga0208904, IMG submission 184774) | Saline lake microbial communities from Ace Lake, Antarctica - Antarctic Ace Lake Metagenome 02UKB (SPAdes) (version 2) | ecosystem: Environmental > Aquatic > Non-marine Saline and...
CACACACAATGATACTGCAACCTATACATCCCATGACTAGTTTTTACTACTTCCACATGACAACAATACCACCGCCAGGTTCATTCACCCACGGCTAAAGCCCGTGGTACTCTGTCTTCGACCACATAGATAGGCAAAAACTTAGCAGGGTTGTGAGAGGACGTATCAGTAAAGCAATTGAAAACAAACTCACCAAAGACCCTTTGCGATTTGGCAAGCCGCTCCAGTACAGTTTGAAAGGTTGTCGAAGCTTGCGAGTTGGAGAATTTAGAGTTGTTTTTGCGATGAATGAAGCCACCATCTTTGTTATTAAAATTGGCCATCGGTCAGATGTTTATGATGAGGCGGTGAAGAGGGTGTTTGGTTAACAGGCCTTGTCAAAAGTGATTTTTCTGTACATTTGCGTCTTGATGAGTAAGCCTTCTTTCCACTTGCACCTTCCGCCCGGGCACGGTAAATTTGCTTGGAAGGATTTTGTGGAAGCGGCGTTCGTGCCGAACACCAGCGAAATCCACCCTTAACCCCAGCCTCAACTTGTGAGCAACACTAGCACCAAACTTAAGCTGCCCAAAAAAGTTCTGATCCTTGGATCGGGGGCACTGAAGATTGGCGAGGCGGGCGAATTTGACTATAGCGGTTCGCAGGCAATCAAGGCCATGAAGGAGGAAGGGATTGAAACCGTGCTGATAAATCCGAACATCGCGACGAACCAGACGAGCAAGGGCGTGGCCGACAAAGTATACTTTTTGCCAGTGAAGCTGCACTTCGTAACCGAGGTAATTAAAAAGGAAAAGCCGGATGGAATTTTGCTGGCTTTTGGTGGGCAAACCGCGCTGAATTGCGGGGTGGAGCTGAGGAAAGCGGGTGTGCTTGAAGAGCACAGCGTGCGAGTTTTGGGGACACCGATTGAGACGATTGAGAGGACTGAGGATCGCGACCTTTTCAACAAGGAACTGACGAAAATTGATGTGAAGATGCCGCGGAGTTTTGCGTGCACATCGGTGGAGGAATCGCTGAAGGCGGCAAAGAAAATTGGCTATCCGGTTTTGGTTCGGGCGGCATATACGCTGGGCGGGAAGGGAAGCGGTTTTGCGGCCAACGAGACGGAGCTGGAAACGCTGCTGAATAACGCGTTTGCGTATTCGCCGCAGGTTTTGGTTGAGGAGAATTTGAAGGGATGGAAAGAGATTGAGTATGAAGTTGTGCGCGACGCGTATGACAACTGCATCACGGTTTGTAATATGGAAAATTTTGACCCGCTTGGGATTCACACGGGGGAGAGTATTGTGGTTGCGCCGTCGCAAACTTTGAGTAATAGCGAATATCATAAATTGCGCGAGATTGCGCTGAAGGTGATTCGGCATTTGGGGATTGTGGGTGAGTGCAACATTCAGTATGCGCTTGATCCAAAGTCCGAGAAATATCGTGTTATTGAAGTGAATGCGCGGCTGTCACGGAGCTCTGCGCTTGCGAGTAAAGCGACTGGGTATCCGCTGGCGTATGTTGCTGCGAAGCTAGCGCTGGGATACAGTTTGCCGGAATTACGCAATGCTGTAACAGGAGTGACAACTGCATGTTTTGAGCCGGCGCTGGACTACTTGGCGCTGAAAATTCCGCGCTGGGATTTGGATAAATTTCGAAAGGTTAATAAAAAAATTAGCAGTGAAATGAAGTCGGTTGGCGAGATCATGGCGCTGGGCCGAAGCTTTGAAGAGGTGATGCAAAAAGGTCTGCGCATGCTGCAGATTGGGCTGATTGGCCTGACTGAAAATGAGCAGCTTGGGCTGGACGTGGAAAATTTGAAGGACGCGATTGCGGAGCCAACCCCAAAAAGAATTATTGCGGTTGCAGATGCATTGCGAGGCGGAATGAAGATTGAAAAAATTCATGAACTTTCTGGAATTGACCCGTGGTTCCTTGGTAAGCTGAAAAATATTGTGGACATGGGCGAGCGGCTTCGGACGGAGGAGCTTGTTGTGAAGCCGGGTGATGCAGATGGAGCCGAGGCGCGCGAGGCGGCGGAGGCGCTGATGCTCAGCGCAAAAAAATACGGATATTCGGACAAACAAATTGCGGTAGCAACTGGCAGCGATGAGCTGGCGGTTCGGAAACTTCGGAAAAAAATGGGAGTGGAGCCGGTCGTGAAACAGATTGATACAATGGCGGCGGAATACCCTGCACAGACCAACTATTTGTACCTGACTTACCACGGCACGGAGCATGATATTGAGTTTGGCGGGAAGGGAAGTGGCAAGTACAAGAGCGCGATGGTGTTGGGGAGCGGGGCCTATTGTATTGGGTCTTCGGTGGAGTTTGATTGGTGCTCGGTGAATGCGGTGCAAACGCTGTCCAAGCAAGGCTACGAAACGATTATGATCAATTACAATCCGGAAACTGTGTCCACGGATTACGACACTTGTGACAAACTTTATTTTGACGAACTTTCGCTGGAGCGCGTGCTGGACATTTATGAGCTGGAGCAGCCGAACGGAGCAATTGTCTCTGTTGGTGGTCAGGTGCCGAATAATTTGGCGCCGCGGCTGGCGGACTTGGGTGTGAAGATTTTTGGAACGACTGCGAAAAGTATTGACCGGGCTGAGAGCAGGCACAAGTTTTCTGCCATGCTTGATGATCTCGGTGTTGACCAGCCAAAATGGGAAGAGTTTGCAGACACGGAAAAGGCTTTTGCCTTTGCGGATTTGGTTGGGTATCCGGTTTTGGTGCGGCCAAGTTATGTGCTTTCTGGCGCGGCAATGGCAGTGGCACTCAACGAGGTAAACCTGCGAGCATACCTGTTAAAAGCGGCTAAAATTTCAAGCGAGGCTCCTGTGGTGATTAGCAAATTTGAGACTGGTGCTAAGGAAATTGAAATTGATGCGGTGGCGCAGGACGGGAAACTGCTGATTTATGCGATTGCAGAACATATTGAAAATGCGGGTGTACACAGCGGGGATGCAACGATTGTGTTGCCGCCGCAAAAGCTTTATTTGGAAACTGTGAAGCGAGTGCGAATGATTACAAAAGAGATTGCGAAGGCTCTGGAGATCAGCGGGCCTTTCAATATTCAGTTCCTGGCTGTGAACAACAAAATCAAAGTAATTGAATGCAATTTGCGAGCGAGCCGGAGCTTTCCGTTTTCGTCCAAAGTGACTGGCCACAACTTCATTGAAATTGCGACTGAAGCTATGCTCGGGATCGCGAAGAAAAAGGATTATAGGACAGTGGACTTGGATCATGTTGGTGTGAAGTCACCGCAGTTTTCGTTCTCGCGATTGAAGGGTGCGGATCCTGTGCTGGGAGTTGAAATGGCTTCGACTGGGGAGGTAGCGTGTTTTGGAGAAAATGTTTACGAGGCACTTCTGAAGGCGGAGCTGGCAACCGGATTTGAGATACCGCGTGATAAAAAAATTCTGGTTTCAATTGGACGCACGGAGGACAAAGGAGACTTTTTGCCTGCCGCTCGCAAGCTCGCGGATATGGGTTACGAATTTTATGCTACGGAAGGTACGGCTGAGGCACTTGCGGAGGACGGACTGAAATCGACAATTGTGTACAAGGAAGGTGCGGGCAAGTCGCCGTCATTCCTGGAGATCATCAAAAAAGACAAGGTGGATTGGGTGGTGAATGTGCCGCGCAACTACTCGCATGAAGAGCAGACTCTGGGTTACAAAATCCGCCGGACGACGATTGACAGCAACATTCCGCTGACCACAAATGTGCAGCTGGCCAAGATGATGGTGGATGCGCTGGATCTCTACGAACTGGAAGATTTGAAGTGCGAAGAGTGGGGGGCGTATGAAAACGATTAAGAAAACTTTGACACCGAGGCAGCTTTGGCTTTATAAAGACCTCTTATAAAACAATTCACTATGGATATCGACTTAACGCCCGCTCTTCAGCCCGCAGAAGCTCCTGTATGTGTGCCAGCGACAATAGAGGTAGGGCCTGAAACTGCTTCAGCCCTTGCTGTAAGGACAGAGCTAGCCGCTTTGGAAGTAGCTGTGAGCTTACTGGCGGAGCATGATAGTCGTGAGTCCATGGAACCTATTCGTGACCGGATAGTTGCCCTTAAAGGCACACACCGCGAAACTTTAGAGGAACACTCACATTTACAAGGACTCCTAAGAGATATCCTCATAGTATTTGCTGGGAAAGTTGCGGCGGCTGACCTTCCATACAGGGAATTTTTTAGAGGAATCCATGCAGCCTGACTTTAATCTAAAGGAGATTTATGCAATAATTCTTTTGCCTGCTTTTTAACCAAATCCCATGGAAAACTTCACGAAAAAATTGCTCGTTCTTGCACTGATCATTGCAACTTTTAGTCTGATTGGCTGCGGCAATGACGATTATTACAATGATGATTATGACAGTTATTATTATGGCGATTACGATGATTACGATTCATACGACTATGATTACGGAGATGATTATTATGATGACTATGGTTATGACGACTCATATGATTCGTATGATTCCTACGATGATTACGACTGCGCGGAGCTTGTATATTTGGACTCATACCCATATGCGAGTCGCACTCTTACGGGGACGAATGATTGTGGTCAATATGTGACCGTTTATGTGACTGACTACTACGACGATATTTCTGGCTATGGAACAGACTACTCCGGAAATTTTGTTGAGTTTATTTACTGGTAAGCCTCAGGCTTTATGAAAAAATTCCGATCAACTGTAATTGTTTTGCTCATTCTTTTCTTGCTGCTTTTGGCGGCATTTCTTGGTGGCTGGTGGTGGTATGGGACTGAAGAAATCGCAAATGGCGCAGGAAGTGCCGAACCGGATAAGCCTTTTATTGAATGTGAAAGTAAAATAAATTTGCATTCCTATTACGAAGAAGAGGGCTTTGGGACGAATGATTGTGGCGATTATGGGCAAATTGAGATCACTGAATGGAATGAAGACGACGCCACCGGAACGGCGGTGGATTGGAATGGGCGAGCGGTGGAGTTTTATTGACACAGGCTTGCTTTTTTCAGATTGCTTCGCTAGATTCTAGGCCCAAGTTTTTGGTTTTAAAATAAGCTTATGGACAGACAGGAATTAATTCGCGAGCTGCTTGAAAGCATTGAGCCAAGCACTGTGGACAGAGAGGGGCTTGCAAGGACGCCGGAGCGCGTGGATAAAGCTTATGAGGCGCTGTTTTCAGGTTACGGGAAGAACCCTGCGGACCTTTCAACAACTTTTGATGGCGAAGCTTATGATGAGATGATTTTGGTGAAAGACATTGAGCTCTACAGCACTTGCGAACATCACATGTTGCCATTTTTTGGGAAGGCGCACATTGCGTACATTCCGAATGATAAAATCATTGGGCTTTCAAAACTGCCTCGGCTAGTAGAGATTTTTGCGCGGCGCCTGCAGAATCAGGAGCGGCTCACAATGCAAATTGCAGATGCGCTTTGGGATATTTTGCAGCCAAAGGGTGTGGCCGTGGTTATTGAAGCCAAGCATTTTTGCATGATGGCGCGCGGCGTTGAAAAACAAATGAGCAGCGCTACGACTTCTGCGCTGCGAGGGCTTTTCAAAAAAGATGCCAGTACGCGGGCCGAGTTTTTGAGGTTAATAAAGTAATTCATCCTATATGTTTTTGCTTAACGCTCCGGGCCGCCAGGCCAAGTCTTACTTTCGCAAAAACCCATGTAATGATTTGGTTTTGCATTTTTTAGCAAGAGGGCAGTAGAATGGGCTCATGAACTTCCTTCCAAAATCTATTTCGCGGCTTATTGATGAGCTTTCACGCTTGCCGGGTATTGGCCCAAAAAGTGCTCAGCGGCTGGTTTTTCATATCCTGAAAAATTCAGATACGCGGATTGCGGAGCTGGGTGAGGCAGTGAGCAAAGCCAAGGAGGGCGTGCTGCATTGCTGCGAATGTTTTTGTTTGACGAGTGAGGTTCCGTGTTCGATTTGTGATGATGAAGGGAGGGACCGCCGCATGCTCTGCGTGGTGGAGAGCACCTTGGACATGCTCGCGATTGAAAAAACTGGTGAGTTCCGTGGGCTTTACCATGTATTGCAGGGGAAGATTTCTCCGCTGGATGGAGTTGGGCCAGATGACATACGAGTTGCCGAGCTTTTTGCGCGAATAACAGATGAGGATTCGCGATTTACCGAAGTGATTTTGGCTCTGAATCCTGACCTTGAGGGCGACACGACTTCGCTCTTTTTGCAGAAAAAATTAAGTGTGCTTTTGCCGACCGTTGAGGGGCAAGACAAACTGCAAGTTTCACGGATTGCGCGTGGGATCCCATCTGGTGGAAACTTGGAATACACCGATGATGCAACTTTAATTCGTGCACTTTCTGGAAGACAGATGTTATCCGACTAAAGATTGTGATACAATTTTCCTCTGTATAAGCTCTTTTTTGCCTAACTCACAAAGCACAATGGACAAAAGCCAGGAAGAAAGCATACTCGACGAACTCCTTGATCTGCTCAAAAAAAAGCGGCCTGAAATTAAAGTGGAGCGGATTAAAAAGGCTTTTGAGTTTGCACGTGAAGCGCATGAGGGACAGCACAGAATGTCTGGCGAACCTTATGTTTGTCATCCGCTGGAGGTTGCGAAAATCCTTGCGAAAATCCAGGCTGACGAAAACACAATTGTCGCGGGGCTTCTGCATGACGTACCCGAAGATACTGACTTTTCCATTTCGGATGTGGAACAGCGTTTTGGACGAGGCGTTGCTCAAATTGTTTCTGCGCTTACAAAGCTGTCTAAAGTTTACTACAAGCACTCCATGGGTGAGCGGCAAATTCAGTCGCTGCGCAAAGTGTTTTTGGAGACTTCCAAGGACCCGCGTGTGATTTTTGTAAAGCTTGCCGACCGACTACACAACATGAAGACTCTGCAATATTTGCGCCCAGAAAAACAGCAGCGGATCGCGAGCGAAACAATGGAAATTTACGCGCCACTAGCCAACCTTTACGGTATTTATCAGATTCGGAGGCGACTTGAAGACCTCTGTTTTTTGTATTTGCAGCCGGAAGAATATGCGCGAATTGACGGCTTCATCCATGACCATGAAGAGAAGCGAACGCACTTTATCAATGACACAATTGAGGTTTTGAAAAGTGAATTGCGGCGGGCCGGAATCAAGGCCGCATTTCAAGGAAGACCGAAGCATTTTTATTCCATCTACCAAAAAACCATTCGCGACCAAAAAGTGTTGCAGGACATTTTTGACTATTTTGCCATTCGCATAATTACGGCTGACCCTAATGATTGTTACAAGGCCATGGGAATTGTGCACAAAGTTTTCAAGCCGAAGCCGGGCCGGGTGAAGGACTATATTGCGCTGCCAAAACCGAATGGGTATCAGTCGCTGCATACAACCGTGATTGGCTTGCGTGGGAAGTTGACGGAGGTGCAAATCCGCACTGAAGAAATGCATCTGGAGGCAGAATTTGGTGTGGCTGCACATTCGCAATACAAAGATTCGGAAGTGATGTACATAAACAAAAGTATTTCCAAATTGAAGCGCGAACAAGATTCAGAAAGTTTTATTCGCGGACTGCAAGACGACCTTTTGCATAAGCGTATTTTTGTGTTTTCGCCAGAAGGGAAGATTGTGAACTTGCCAGAAGGGGCAACTTGTATCGACTACATTTATTCAGTTAATTTCCCAGTCGACAAAAAGAAGCCGCGCGTGCTGGTGAATGGAAAAGTTTATTCTTTGGTTGGGGAATTGCAAAGTGGCGACCATGTTGAAGTACTGCTCAGCAAAAAAGACCAAGATGGGCCTGAGCGTTGGTGGCTTGAGCATGTGAAAACTGCCGAGGCACGTGAAAGTATTTTGGCGTTCTTCAGGAAAAAAAGTTTTGCTGAGAAAGTTGAGCTTGGAGAAAAACTCTTGCAGCAAGAGCTGGATCACGAGAACCAAGGTTTGATTTACAACATCCCTCAGAAAAATCTTACTGAAATTGTGCAGCATTTTGTTGCAGGCAGTTTTGAAGATATTTTGGCTGGAATTGGGGAGGGAAGCATCTCCACAAAAAATGTATACCGCTTAATGTTCCCCGAGCTTGATGTGGAACTATCTGTTCAATTTATACGTTTCATCAAAGGTTTGAGGCGCAAATTTACGCCAAAAGAGGACTCCGGCTACAAAGTGCAAATTGTGGTGGAGTCTTATGACAAACAGGGGCTTTTGATGGAAGTTTTGCAACCTTTTTATGACCTTAACATCCCTATGATTAAGATGGTTGGGGAAATATATAAAGGGAAAGAGCGCCTGCCTGATGAACATCATGGTCCGCTTGGCCCCATTGATCCAACAAAGTTTTCTCGTGACACTATTGATATAGAAGTTGAGAGGCAAGAAGAGCTCATTACTCTTTTTGATAAGATAGAAAAAATCCCTGGGACAATACGCGTTTTTAGAGTTTTCAAGAAAAAGCAGTTAGCCTTTTTCACTTTACTTTCTGTGGTTACGGCATATGTTTTGCTGCACCCATTTATTTTGATGTATGTCCACAGTTTGAGTGTGGTATATGGTGAATTTTGGGAAGGCTTTATTGTTTATTTTGGGCTTTTTGCCATGCTGGGGCTTATGTTTTGGCTTAGACATCTCGCAAAAAACACCTTCTCGCACTTTGAAGAAACGGGGTATTTTTGGCCTCTGTCTTTTGGTTTGTCACTTCTTGGCATTGTGATGCTTTTGGTTGATGATGCAGTTTTTGACCTGCACCTTCAAATGCCATTTATGATTGCAATTGCACTTGTGATTTTGCTTTACCTTACTGGCTCGTATCAGCTGCATAAAAGGAGACGAGCGCGCCACCTGACCCGGCTAAAAGAATCGCGCTTGAAGGCTGCGGAACGGACGAAGTCCAAGAAGAAATAAGAGGCGCGTTTAGCTCATCAAAGTCGTTATGAAGGTTTGCGATTATACCCTGGGCGTCGCTGGTTTTTATTGCCTGGATAATTGCCTCCGCTGAAGCCGCTTGATCTGTCTGCATGAATTGCAGGGCGTCCCAGTCTGCGTACGCTTTTTTTGTTGATGTTTTTTTGCTCGTGAGGTGGATTTTTATTTGAAACTCGCGAGGAAGATCGGGGAGGGGCGTGATTTGTTCGCCGTAATGTGAGCCCAAGGCAACTTGGCATCCAGACACAAAAAATGGAACGTCCATGCCAATTTTTACCGCAAGCTCCATGAGGCGTTCGTGCGGAAGATGAAGCCCCTCGGCTTCATTTAAGTAGAGTAAGATTGTAGCGGCATCGGAAGCGCCGCCGCCTAGTCCCGCCTGCGGCGGAATGTTTTTTTCAAGTGTGATTTTGTATGAAAATTTACGGCCCGCTTCGCGCTCCAAAAGTGCAATCGCCTTGAGCACCGAATTGTCTTCTAACTCAACGTTTTGCATGTTCTCGCCAAAATTAACCTGGAAATTGATGCCCGTGCCTTCTTCGCCGGACTCAATGTGTATAAAATCTTGCAGCTGGTCCGTACGCGCGAGCACCGTTTCGAGCTGATGAAAAGCGCTTTCTTCGCCTTCGCCGCGCGGTCCAATCGCGAGGAAAAGATTTACTTTGGCCGGACATGAAAGAGTTGTGTTCATAGGATGTTGTTACGGACTTCGTCCGTGTTTACCTCGCGCTAATAGGCGCTCGGTTGACGCTCCGCTTTGCTGCGCGTCTGGCAATTTAAAATGCAGATGCAGCGCAAACCTTCGCCGAGCCCAAAGCTTGTGAGGCCTTCTCCACTCATTGCGGATATGCGAATGTGGGCGGACGGGATGCTGAGAATTTGGGCCAGCGATTTTTTGATTGCTGGCGCGTGCTTGTCTATGTTTGGTCGTTTTCCTTCCAGCTGAAGTGAAATATTTTGTATGCGAATTCCGCGGAGCAGGGGTTTTAAGTAGGCTGCGCTGTTGAGGTCGCCGCCCTGACAAATTTTGTCAGCTACTTCTGAAAAAGAGCCGTCGCGAGCGGCAGCGAGCGCACGTCCAATTGCGTGCAGAATCACATCGCCGTCTGAATTTGCTTCCATTGCGGGGCAGCCTTGAATTGGGATGCCGCCAAGTGTGAGTGTGCCGACGTGAGTGCCAGCGTGACTGAATCGGTGCGAGTCCTCACCAATAAAAGAATGGCAAGTGAGGCGTCTGATGTCCTCCGCGTATGTGATTTTTTGGTTGCTGAAGTTCGCGTCCACAATTTGCACCGGTGTGGTGGCAAGGAGAGCGGATGTGAGGTCTGTTTGATCTGTTAATTTGGCTTGCTGGAGAATGTCACCTCGGGTGGCTTGGGGCGTTTGCATGAGTCGGATTTTGTTGCGATCAAGGTTTTGTGCGTACTTGGTGCCGTCTTCGGATACAGTTAAAACTGTGTCCACCGCGGGGAGGGAAACTGCTGCTGCGCCGCGAAGCTGCGCGGCCTCAAGTACCTGCTCTATTTCTTCTGCGGTCATGTTTGGGTTGGCTGCATTGTGATCAATGATGATATCTCCTTCGCCGTAGTCTGCATTGGGGAAGGCAGCTGCCAAACCGAGCTTGAATGACTGCATGCGGGTGTCGCCGCCGGGGATGATTTGCGTGTTTTGCAGATTTGGATTTTGGGCTTCGCTTGAAAGCGCGGTGCGGAATTTTTCTTCTTCACCGGATGGAACAACAATCATAATTTGGTCGATTTTTGAGTGCTCGCGCAATGTTTCATAAGCAAGCGTCCAGAGCGGCCGCCCGTGAACGTCAGCCCAAAGTTTGTTGCGCCCAGCGCGCTCTGACTTACCGGCAGCTAGTAGTATTGCAAGGTTCATTTGTCTTGGGTTTTTCGTGATGCGCCGTTTCGTAATGCGCCGTGATCCGATGATGAAATCTTATCATATCTTCAAGAGTTGCTGGCGGGATTTCCCAAAGAAATTCCTGGAGGCCTTCCTCAATGAGATCGTAAATTTGAAGGAATTTGATTTCGCCCGCAAGGAAACGCTCAACCGCAATGTCGTTCATTGCGTTCAGCACGATTGGGAAATTTGGATTCCCTTTGTGCAGCTCGTGCCAGGCTAGCGAACGGAAAGTTTTGCTGTCTGGCTGCTCAAAATCTAGTTCGCTTTTGGGGGTGCGCTCAATCGGCCAAGGGCATTTTGGCTGGTTTGGATAATGCAGCGCGTATGAAATAAAGAGGCGCATGTCGTTCTGCGTGATGTGCATTTTTGTTGCGCCAGTTTTTGTGTGAATCATGCTGTGCACCAGGCTTTGCGGGTGGATTGTGATGTGAATGTCCGTCACGGGGATGTCGAAAAGATTGTGGACTTCGTGCGCCTCCAGGACTTTGTTGATGAGGGTTGCGCTGTCGATTGAAACCTTGGGGCCCATCTTCCACGTGGGGTGGGCAAGGGCTTGGTCAACCGTGACGTTCTCGAGGTCCGCGGCAGTTTTGCCGAGGAATGGGCCGCCGCTGCAAGTAAGGGTCACGGATGTGATTTTGTTTTTAGGGGAACAAGGACACTTCGCTTCGCTGCGTGTCTGATGCATGAGCTGCCAAATTGCGGACGCCTCTGAATCCAGAGGGAATATGCGCGCCCCTTGGCGCGCGGCAAGCTCGCGAAGCCATCGTCCGGCGATGGCGAGCGATTCTTTGTTGGCGCTGAGCAGGGTTTTTGGTTCCGCTGGCGTGCTCGCTTTGAGCGCTGCAATTGAAACCTCAAGTCCGTCAAAACCCGGAACGCCGTTGATAATGTAGTCAGCTTTTGCAATTAATTTTTCTTTTTCATCGAGTCCAAGATGCGCCTCAGCAGCAAATTCTTTTGCCTGCTGCTCGAGCAAGTCCTTGTTGCTTTTGGCAGTGAGGCCAACTATGCAAAAATCATTTGGGAACTCGCGAACAACCTCAAGAGTTTGTCTTCCGATTGAGCCAGTTGAGCCAAAAATTACGAGTTTTTTCATTGAGCTTTTTCTTCAATCAATTTTACGAATTCTGAAACGAGTTGGTCTTCCGACACGCGTGCTTTGTAGACTTCGCCACGATAGTAAAGTGCGCCGCAGCCTTTTCCGCCGGCAATCCCAAAATCGGATTCGCGGGCTTCGCCGGGGCCGTTTACTGCGCAACCTAGGACGGAAATGCGGATTGGCTTTTTAATGTGCGCCACGGCTTTTTCAACCTCGGCAACGAGCGCGGGCAAATCTATTTCGCAGCGCGCACAAGTGGGGCAGGAAATAATATCGGTGCCATGTGCGTACAAGCCAAGTGCCTTCAAAATGTACTTGCAAACCTGAACCTCCTCGGCAATTGGTGCCGTGAGTGATACGCGGACTGTGTCGCCGATTCCTTGCTGCAAAAGAGTGCTGATCCCGATTGTGTTTTTCACCGTACCAGGAAGAAGTGTCCCCGCGTGGGTCACGCCAATGTGCAAAGGTACGTCAGACTGCGATGCAAAAATTCGGTTAGCTTCGGTATTCACGAGTGCATTTTCACTTTTAATGGATGCGCAAAAATTTTCAAACCCTTCGTCTTCCACAAATTTCACCCAACGCAGCGCTGACTCGGCAAGAGCCTCCGGGGTGGGGTGTCCGTGTTTCTCAAGCAGATCGCGTTCAAGCGAGCCGGCGTTTACGCCAATGCGCATAGCTGTGCCGGTCTTTTTTGCGAGTGCAATTAGGTCTTTGAGTCGCGCGTGATCCTTGAAATTTCCAGGGTTGATGCGGACTTTGTCAGCTCCGTTTTCAATAGCTAAAAATGCCATCTCTGGGCTGAAATGGATGTCCGCTACGAGCGGCATATTGATACCCTCGGCCTCAAGTGCGGCGCGGATTTTTGGAAGAGCAAGCGCGCTTGCTTCGTCCGGGATGGAAATCCTGATAAGGTCACAGCCGGAGTCTTTCACCGTTAGAATCTGCTTGATCATCGCGCCCAAGTCGTGCGTTTTTTCGCTAGTCATGGTTTGAATTGCCACGGGATGCCCATAGCCAATTTTCACGCAGCTTGTGACTCCATTGGTGCCAGCGTTTGTGCTGCGGCCAATTTTGCAGGTTCGAGTTTTGCGTCTTTCAGTATGCATTGGTAGATTTGTTGAACGGTGTCAAGTGGGCCGATTCTAGCGACAAATCACGAGAGAGGCAAGCGCTCTGAAAAAGCCCTTTGCCATCTTCTTGACTTTAACCTGTAAAGAACCTAGAATCTTTACGCCTTAAACAAGTGATGAGGCTTTTATTTGCTGACCCCCAAATCCATAGCTAAGAAACTTCGAAGAAATGGCCAGATCCGAGCGAAGACTATCCGCCTAATTAGTGGAGAGGACGACCAAATGGGAATCGTTGCGATTGAAAAAGCGATGGCAATGGCCAGAGAGCAGGGTATTGACTTGGTTGAGGTTGCGCCGAATGCAACTCCGCCGGTTTGCAGAATTATGGATTATGGAAAATATCTTTATCGGCAGAAGAAAACTGACCAAAAGCACAAGTCTAAGCAGAAAAAACATGAGGTGAAAGGGATCCGAGTAAGCATGCGAACAGATGTGCACGACATGGAAGTTAAGATCAAACGTGCTAAAAAATTCCTTGATCAAGGGAACTCGCTTAAGGTTGCTTTGGTGTTCCGAGGAAGAGAAGTTACGCATTTTGACTTGGCAAAGGATAAAATGGAGTATATAAAGGATCAGCTAAAAGAAGTAGCTAAAGTTGACCAAGAGCCGAAAAAGCAGGGATATAACATGTTTATGATCCTGTCCCCAATCAAGTAACTCACTACATTACTAACTTCAAGAAAAATGAAGCAAAAAACTCACAGCGGAGCAAAAAAACGTGTAAAAAAGACTGGTAGCGGTAAAATCCGCTTCCAAAAGGCTGCTCACAGCCACCGTTTGCACCCAAAAAACAAGCGTCAGAAGAACCTTGGCGGCAGCAAAATTATTGTTGCACCTGGTGAAGCAAAGAAGCTTGAGAAGTTACTTAACTAATTTATTTCGCGTTGACTCCTGGCAAATGCCTCGCCTCTGAGTCACGCAGCGTAACCAGCCTCATGGCTGGAGCGTAATTTTTAACCCCTATCTCTATGGCACGCGTAAAACGTGGTACAACCCAAAAGCGCCGACACAACAAGGTGCTTAAGGCTGCAAAGGGATTCCGTGGGCTCCGCAGCAATCTTTACCGTCAGGCAAAGAATGCAATTGCGAAAGCGGGCATGCATGCTTATGTGCATCGCAGAACTAAGAAGCGAGACTTCCGACGTCTGTGGATCGCCAGAATCAGTGCTGCTTGTAAAATCAACGGAACCTCATACAGTCGTTTCATCAATGCTCTTGCAGAGAAAAAAATTGCTATCAACCGCAAAATGCTCTCTGAAATTGCTATTCATGAACCTGCAGTTTTTACTGATATTGTCAAAAGTGTGAAAAAATAGTACAATCCAGTACTATTTTGATTACCTTTAACCCCCTATCCTATGAAAGTAAGAAGATTTCTTTCGGTTTTTGCTGTTTTAGCGGCGGCGAGCCTTGTGTTCGCGGCAGCTGCAATTGCTATGCCAACAGGTGTTATAATGTCTATGAGCGGACCTGCCGCTGGAGATATTGATGTTGGTGCCGATGACGCTGTACTAATGGAGTTAGCCCTAACAAGTGACATGGATATTACTTTCAAGAACTTCCCAATTAGCCTTCAAGCCTCTGAGCGAAACCCTGGGCAAGGGCTTTTGCGTGGCACTACTCCCAATTTCACAGACATTAAGTTGGTGAATACAGACACTGGAGATGTTGTTGGAACTCCTATTGATGCCACTGAACTCATTGTAAACCTGCGAATTGGTAACCCAGCACGTGAAGGTGTGGACAGCCGTGAGCTTTACCATCTTTTTACAGATGATTTTGAGATTGCTGCTGGAGAAACTTTGAACCTTGCTTTGACTGTTGATGTTGATAGCCGCGCTAAGCTTGCTGGAACAACTATTGTTGCTAAGGTAAGGGCAAATAGCCGTGTGCCGGAAATGCGTGATGACGACAATAACGTTTTGCCAAATGCTGTGTTTTTGGCTCCATCTAGTGACATACAAGGCTACACAATGACTGTTGAAGTGCCTCTAAACCCAACTTTGTCAGTTGAAACTTCTGATGATACTCCTGAAGAGGACATCGTTGTGACTGGAGAAGTTGATGTGGAAGTTGCTAAGTTTGAATTTGACGCCGAGAATGCTGACTTTATTGTAACTGAGGCGGAGCTACTTATAGACCCCTCCGTTGCAAATAATATTGTTGAAGTATTTGCGGAATACGTGAATAGCGATGGAGATATTGAAGAGCAAACAGCTTTTTTCGCAGGAGATACTGCAACTGTCACTAACATGGATATGCTAGTAGAAGAGGGCAGCATAGCTGAGCTGACTGTTTATGTTGAAGTAAATACGCTCCCAGGTGGTGCTACCGCGGGTGATACATTCCAAATTGTTCTCGGTGACTACGAAGCTTCTGAAGAAACTTCTGGATCTACCTACACTGGGTCTTTAGATTCTACTGAAGCTGCGGAGGTTAACTTCATGCATGTTTACGAAAGCAAACCGACTTTGTCTTTAGCATCCACTTCACCTTTTGCAGGTAGTCGCTCTGTAAATCCAACTGATGAGCTTTTCATTTTTGTAGTAGGGGCTGATGATTCAGAGGACATCACTATTGAGCAACTAACTATTGATATGGTTTCTGATGCCGATTTCGACACTACCTCAAGTGTGCCTGCTTATTTGAAAAATGCGGATGATGACATACTTTCCACTGCATACATAACTTTTGACGATGCATCAAACGCAAGCATGACCTTCATGGATGATGTTTATGTCTCAGCTGGAGATAGAGAGCAATTTACTCTAGAAATAAACACCTCAACCTTGCTTGATGATGATGCTGGCCTTGATGACCCAGTTACAGTTTCAATCGACCTTGGCAGCGCAGATAGCGATGGCGGACTTTGGTGGAATGAAACAAATGAAACTGTAAAATGGTGTGGGTATCTTGAAGACACTATCTTTGCAGGGAACACCATGCTTTACTAGACAAAAACCTGAGAAATGAAATCCACTTTACGAAAATGGGTACTTGAAAGCCTGCGCTTCCTCGCAAGGAGGGAGCTGCGGCGCATTCAGCCAAAGATTGTTGGTGTCACTGGGAGTGCTGGGAAAACCAGCGCCAAGGAGGCAATGGCTGGTGTGCTTGAGCGCAGGTACAAAGTGAAAAAGAGCGAGAAAAACCTGAACACTGAGTTCGGGACTGTGCTGACAATTCTTGGGCAGAAGACTGGCTATTCTTCCGCATATAAATGGCTGGAGGTTTTGGTGAAGAGCGCGGTGAAGTCGCTGCGTGAGCCGGAAGATATTGATGTGCTGGTTCTTGAAATGGGTGTGGATACGCCGGGAGATATGGATGAAATCCTTACGGTGGTGAGCCCGGACATTATGACCTTTTTGAACATCAAAAACGAGCATCTGGACGAGGGGCAGTTTGCGAATAGGCAGGATATTTTTGACGAAAAAATGAAGGCCTGTTTGGCCGTGCCAAAGGATGGCTGGGTGATCCTGAACACTGACGATAATTTTGTGAGTCAGTTGGTAGGGAAGCTACCCGCTTCCGTCATTACGATTGGAACGGAGGAGGGCGCGGATTTGCGAGCACTGGATGTGCAAACTGATTTGGATGGCCTGAAGTTTACACTCGCGTACGAAGACAAGGAGTTGCCTGTGCATCTTCCTAACGTGCTTGGGAATTGTCATGTTTACATTGCGCTCGCTGCGATTGCAGTTGGCTTTATTTGTGAAGTGCCGTGGAAAGCAATTGCTCTTGGACTTGAAGAGTTCAGGCTGCCGGTGGGGAGAATGAATCGGATTGACGGAAAAAATGGATCACTGCTAATTGATAGCTCATACAATGCTTCGCCAGATAGTATGGAAGCTGCGCTGGAAGTTTTGGATATGTTCGGTGGGCCTGGTTCGCGAGGAACGCGCCGGATTGCTGCGCTGGGCACAATGAATGAACTTGGCGAACTGACGGAAAGTGCGCACCTTAAAGTTGGGAAAATAGCGGCGGAAAAAGCAGATATGTTAATTGCCGTAGGCAAGCATGCAAAGCAATTTGCAGAAGGCGCTCGGCTGTCTGGGATGTCCACTTCCATGATTCACACTTTTGCAAATTCCAAGGAAGCAGGGGCATTTTTGGCAGGTGCTTTGGAGCCGCGGGATGTTGTTCTGGCCAAGGGGTCGCAAAATAATGTGCGAATGGAACACCTTGTGAAGGCGTGTATGAAAGAACCGGAACAGGCGCGGAAACTGCTTGTAAGGCAAGAACCTTATTGGCTAGCGCACCTATAATATGTTAATTGGTCACGACAAAATTCTCGAAAAACTAAAGTCAGATGTGGAGAACGGATCGCTGCATCACGCGCATCTTTTTATTGGTCCGGAGCACGTGGGGAAGACCAAGCTGGCTTTGACTCTGACTGTTCACATGCAGGGGGCTGAGGGGAATGTAATCGCAAAAAAACAAATCCTTGAAGGTGCCGACGCGGACACGATTTTTCTGCTAGATGAAGGTGTCACCGGTAAAGCTAGTGAGCCTCTGCCAATCAAAAGCATCCGTGAAATTGTTGCGCGAACTGGGCAGACCCACAACAAAGCTCATTTGGTTTTTGTGATTGAAAATATTGGACGCATGCGGCCGGAAGCCATGAATGCGCTCTTAAAAACTTTGGAGGAGCCGCCGGAAGGCGTTGTTTTTTTTCTGACTGCGAATAGTGATGAAGTTGTTTTGCCAACGATTCGGTCGCGCTGCAATGTTACGAATTTCCACACCGTGAGCGACGCGATTATGCGCGGCGCGTGCCAAGAAAATGTGAATGAAGAGCAGCTAATAATGTTCGCCATGGGACGGCCTGGGAAGCTGCGCCGCCTTATGGATGAAGCGGATTATTTTGCTGCGCATCAAGAGCTTAATCATGACCTAACACAGTGCCTTGAGGATCCTACAACGCATCGTGCGTTTAACCTGGTGAGGAAGTATGAAAAGCATGCTCTGCGCGCAGAGATGTTGGACATTTTTCTGCATCGGATTCGCACCTTTGCACTGGCACAAAAATCACCTCTCGTACTTCAGCACTTGGATTTTACCGCTCTTATGGATAAGATTGAACAAGCAAAAAGAGAACTTACTGCAAATGTGAATGCTCGCTTGCTGCTTGAGGACCTGTTCCTTGCCCTAGTAAATTAATCAAAAAACTATGACTGTTTTCATCGCTTGGCTAATATTTATTGCTTCTGGTCTTGCTCTCATTCTGATTTTTCTGAGAAGAATGCGCCTGACTTACAAGGACGTAATTTTTCAAAAGAATCTTGCGCAGCAGCAGGCGGAGGAAAAAGCAATGGAGGTGGCGGAAGCTGGCGACACAGACGAAGATGAGTTGGCTGAGTTAGCTGAACTGGAGGGGGGCTCTGTTAGCAAAAAGAAGAAGGGGAGCATGCGAAAAACTTTTATGGAGGCGGATACGCATTTTAGTCGCGGGAGGATGGAGGAGGCTGAGCCTCTTTTTCTTGCTGTGATTGATGCTGATGAGACGCATCTTGATGCGCACCACAAGCTTGGGCTTCTGCATATGAAAAAAGAGGATTTTCCTAACGCGGAGCTGTATTTTTCAAAGCTCGTGAACCTGAAAAAGGACCCTGTCTACTTCAGTAATTTGGGTGCGGCGCTTTACAAGCAGCAACGTCTAATTGAGGCTGCGGAGGCTTATGAAAATGCAATCGCAATGGATGACCGCCGTGCGGCGCGCCTGCAAAGTTTGGCGCAAGTTTACTACGAACTGGGGGAGGACGAAAAGGCTCTCAAATATTTTGAAATGGCTGCAAAGCGCAAGCATAAGGACGTGCCACTGAAGTTAATTTTGGCTGATTATTACGAACGTCTCGAGCGCTGGGATGATGCGTACAACATGCTCAAAGATGTGATTGAACTTGAGCCATACAACAAAGAAGCAAAGGTGATGATGAAGGCAGTGAAGAAGATGGTTGCTTAGTATTCTTCAGACATCTCCTCGGTTTCATCTTCAGCTGCTCCTTCTAGCCACTTTTCTGGGCGGGCTTCGTAGTAAGTGTGGATGTTCATGCGCTCGCTTTGAGTGCCGTCGCCGTAGAAAATAGTCCTGAACCAATCAACTTGGAAACCTGTGTGGGCGTGTGAGTCTAGCTCGCGGATGCCTGATTCGAGTTCGGTGGTGTAGGTGGTTTCTGGTTCGCTAGGCTGAACGTAGCTGTGGTATTGAGGGCCTTCCATTTGAACGCTGCGCCCGTCATTTGTGCCGTAAAGAACAAAGTAGGCGAGGGTGCCGTCGGTGTAACCCTGGATGAGGATGTCGCTAGGAGTGTCATTAAGGAAACGAAGGTCCGGCCAAGGCTGATAAACCGTTGCGTCCAGGCCGTAGCCGTTGGGGTAGGCGTAGTATGAAACTGCGTATGAGTGCTCCTTGCGGGCCGTGATTTCGAGGCCGGTGTAGAGCGCTGCGCGGTACATTGTTGAGGACACTTGGCAAAGCCCACCGCCATATTCTGGCTTGGTTTCGTCGCCGAGAATTACTAATTCCTCCAGCCATCCGTGCGCGCCGTCTACTGGGCCGAGCAACTCAGTGAATGAGAATTCTGCGCCCTGCTCAAGAATTACACCGTTGTAAATTTCCATGCCATGACTAATGTTGTATATGCGGTTGTATGGTGAGCCGCCAAAATCGGTATAGCCGAATTCCAGCAAGTCCGTGATGCCGCGCTCTGCGAGCGAGTCTGGCACCTTAACTTCAGGATCTAGTGTTATGATTGGCAGGTTCAGAGTGAGCTCCACGGCTTCGTTGTCCAACACCTCCTGGATTTTGTCTTCAAGCGTTTGCTGCAAAGCGAGGGTGTCCACTTTTTTTCCGAAACGTGCGCTGCCTTCGAATTCGTAAGTGCCGTCTTCGGTTTCCGTGATGGTGACCGTTTCGGGGTCTTTTTCAATTGATGGAATGATGTCTTCCGCGAGGAAAATTTGCATTGCGTCCGCGTCCAACTGGAAAGTGAGCTCGCGGTCTGCGGCTTCGTCCGCGGCCGAGTCTGCTGGCTGAAGCCAGGAAATGTAGTCGGCCATGTTGAGATACCACGTGGTGCCCCATTCGCTTTGCAGTTCAAATTCCATGAATGCGACTTGCTGCGCCTGAGTAAGAAGCTCCTCTAAGTCGGCTGTGCGAATTGCTGGAGTTGAGGTGAGAAGCGGAAGCTCGGCCGTTTCCGGCAAGCTGAAATCATTCTGCCAATAGCTGGTGATTGCGAGCTGGATTGCGTCTTGATCAAGGCCGTAGCCAATTTGTTCTGGTTCAATCAGCACCGTGCTGCCTGAAGCAAAATAGCTGGCGCTTTTGTTGCCCTGCTCAATTCCGGTGTCTTCAAAAGCTGACTTCATTTGCTGAGGGTCCACGCTGATGGGGTTGCGGAGTTCTTTGCCAAAAAACCAAATCGCGACTTTTTTAATTTCCGCGAGATCGTCAAAGTCAGCAAAGTACTGCTCAATGTCCCCGAGCGATGCCGTTGCGCCGAGCTCAAGAGGGGAGAGGCTGACAGAGCCTTGCTCCGAAGTCCATTCCACAGGCGTGGTCAAAAATTCCTCTGCGGCAAGCTGCAAGTTTAGGGTCGCTTCGTCAAAGTAGTCGTACTGCTCAAAGTCCATTTGCGGGACGCTGAATTTTTTCACAAACTCGGTCTCTGATTTTTTTGCGATGGAGTGGCCCAAGGCAAGCACACAAATCACAAGCCCGATCGCAAAAATCACTAGCAGCGCCTGGACCCATTCTTTATTGAAAAGTTGTTTCACTCGTTTTTTCATATGTTAGTGGCAAGGGGTTTTTCTTTTTTGGCAGTAAGAGTTTTATAGCAATCGGCGTAATGAAAGTTGTGACAAAGGCCATACACACCAGGATGGAAAAGATTTCTGGCGTGATAATGCCAAACTCCAAACCGATGCTCGCCAAGATGAGTTCCACGGCGCCACGGCCGTTCATTGCAAAACCAATTATGCTGGATTCACGGTTGGACTTGCCTGCAAATTTTGCAACTATGCCGGCGCCAAATACCTTACCAATAATTGCTGCTGCAAGTACCGCGATCAAAAATGCGAGAGTTGTGGGGTCTGCAAAGACGTGGAAATCCACATGGAATCCAAGTGATACAAAGAATATGGGTCCGAGGAAGCTGTAACTGAGCCCAAAGAGCCTGTCTTCAATTTTCTCGTAGACTTTTTCGCTGATCAATTCTTCCTTCACAAATAGTCCAGCCATGTAGGCTCCAATAACAAAATGGATTCCAAGTTGCTCGGCAATCACACCAAACAAGAGTCCAAAAATCAGGGTGAGGGTGAAGGCTTTGCCTCCGCTTTCGTTGAAGAATCTTCTGAAAAAGTGCACGAGTAGTTTTTCGCCAATGAAGAAAATTGCGCCAAAGAAGGCCGCGAGCTTGAGGAGTAGGAATCCTACTTCGGCGATGCTGAAACTGCCGGCTGTGGCGAGCGTGAGGATCACGGACACCAGAACAAAGGCAATTATGTCATCTGCGACTGCGGCAACCATAACCAGGTCCTTAACTTCTTCGTTCTTGTATTTGAGGTCTTTGAAAATCTTTACCGTTACGGAAATAGCGGTGATTGAAAGTGCCATACCAATAAACAGCGACTGCATGAGAGTTGCGTCAAACAGGTGTGCCACCAGGAATCCGAGGCCAAAGGGGAGAGCTACTCCCGCAAGCGCAATCCCGAGCCCCAGTTTGGAGGCGCGAAGGAGACGTTTTGGTTCGGTCTCGAGTCCAGCGTGCAACATCAAAAAGAAAATTCCAAGTTCCGCGAGTATCTTCAGCATTTCTGTTTCGTGGAAAACCCCGAGAATTGCAGGCCCAAAAAGTAATCCGGCCATCAACTCACCCAAAAGGAGAGGCAACTTAAGCAAGCGAAAAATTATACCTGTTGTCCAAACCACAACCATGATCAGGAGCAGGCTCTCAATCTCTATCGACATATTCTGGTGGGATTATTTCCATTTCATTTGGGAGCTCTTTCATCCCTTTGTTTTCTTCCTGTAGCTCAACGGCTTTTTTTTTGGCACGCTTGAAGATTGCCTTACCTAGCCGCCAAAATCCGCTAGCTGTTTCCTTTGTCATCTTTGTCATGTCCTGACTTTTTTCCTTGAGCTCAGCACGCGTTTCCTTTCCTTTTTTTGGCGCAACAGACATTCCGATTGCAGAACCAATTGCGGTCCCGATAATCGCACCCATTACAATTTTCTCAACGGTTGATTTTTTGTCGTCTGACATTACGGAAGGGTTAGAGCCAATTTAATTTTTCTTTTGTTTGTCCCGGGCGTAGTCAACTGACTTTGTCAGCCGGATCAAGTTTACCTTAATTATCCCTGGGAAGGAAACGTCTTCTGAGATTTTTTCTGCAACATTATCTGCGAGACTTTGCATGCCATCGTCCTTGATTTTGTCCTTGTTCACGAGCACGCGAATTTCACGCCCAGCTGAAATTGCGTAGACCTTGTTCACGCCGTCGAATGATTTTGCAGCGTCCTCAAGCTGCTTGATGCGTTCAAAGTATTGCATGATTGATTCCTGCCGCGCACCCGGGCGCCCTCCTGAAATTGAGTCTGCCGCCTTAACAATAAAGTCCGGTGCGGACTTGCATGGCCCCTTATCATGATGGACGTATGCCGCGTACACGATTGCCGGATCGAAATTGTGTTTTTCCAGAATTTCTTTTGTAAGGTCGTCATGCGAACCGCCGACATCATGGTCAATTGCCTTACCAATATCGTGATAGAAAGTTGCCTGCATTGTGATCTGCGGATCCGCACCAATCATTTCTGCAATAAGCCGAGCTGCGTGCGCCATTTCCAGCGAATGATAAAGCACGTTCTGCCCGTAACTGGTTCGGAAGTAGAGGCGGCCCATGTAGTTGATGAGCTCCGGATCTACTTTCTTTGGGTCGAGCTCCACTTGGCGCAGCGCCCACTCTCCCTTTTTGTCGCACTCTTTCATGATTTGCGCTTCGGCCTCCTCAACGGCTTTTTTGATCATTGGGTGATCTATTGATTTGCGCTTTTTGGCCATATTCTGAAGCTTTTCAATTGCAACTTTTGCAATGTTGCGGCGCAGTAAATTAAGCCCACCAACGTGGATTGTTTTTGCGTCGCCCAAATTGAAGATAATAGAAACCGGCAGTAGGGTCTCAAAATATTTGATATTGTTGCCGTCTCTCCCAACCAGTAAACCTTTGAATTTGTCGTCACGGACTTTGAGGCTACTGGAGTTTTTGTCCACGGAACTTGGGACTCCGAGCCTCTGAACAACTATCTGCACGGTTGCTTGTGCGTGCCTCATGATGTCGTCTTGGAACTCTTCTAGTTCTGCACTTTGGCGGATTTCTTTATTTTCTGTGATTACTGCATGGAGCCCTTCACGAGCTTGCTCAAGCGCCTGCTCTTTGTTGAGTCCGCTCTTGGCTGCAAGCTTTTCCACCGCATTTTTTACGAGCTCCGCGCTCTGCGCCCCCAAACTCTGAACTTCTTTTTCTATTACTTTAACGTGCCCTTCGTACCCCTTGTTCCTGTCTTCACGGCGCTTCATGATTCCCTCCTTGTGCGCAACAACTTCTTCCAATTTGGAAAGGCTTTCCTCCATGGAGTTCTCCTCTCTTTCAAAAGCCTGCCTCATTCGCTCTGTTTTTTCCTTTGCTTCTGCGCGAATTTGCTCCGCTTCATCCTTGGCTTCCTCCAGTTTTTTTTCTTCAGAAAGAAGATTGGCTCCCACGCCTGAAGATGGCAAGTAATAACCTGCCGCTGCACCACCTAGCGCAGCAATAACTGCTAACGATATTCCTAAAAATGACATTTTTAATCTATTTACTTTTTGAATGCTACGACTGCACTTAATTCTATTTTCACAACAAATCTCTAGTTCGTAGCAGGTGGATTGTATCAGAAAGCTGCCTTGTTTGGCAACGCTTCTGTTGGGCGCTTGTTAGGCAGCCTATTTTTTTATGATTTTGTCCTTGGTCTGCTTTTTGAAATAATCTGCAAGAAGCATTTCAAGAGTATCCAAAGCCAAGTCCATGCATTCTGGGATATTGTGCTTTGCTTGATTTACAACGATACGTTTCTTTGGCAAAGAGAGCACGTATTCCATTTTAAATACCGTTCGTTTGTCCAGCTTTTCAATCACTGCGTCTACCTTCACTGTGTCTTCATCTGGGTAGTGAGATTTGATCATCGGCAAAACGCGATCAAGTTTTTCCAGATATTCCTCGAACTGCTTTTTCTCAGGTTCCGTAAGATTTTTGATACGACGATGTACTCGCATAAATCAAGGGGTTAAGGATTTTTTGATGGCGGCTTAAGTGCCGACCATCTTGATTTTAAATTGTAGCATATTTGCGCGCGAGGAGAAACAAATAGTCAGAGAGCCGGTTGAGAAAAGGGGAGGGTGCGGGGGAAAGGCGCTCTGCTCTGCGGCAAATGCTGCGCGCAACGTGAGCTTGCGCAGAAAGCTCGTTGTCGCCGGGTAGAATAAATTCCGTGAGTGGCGGGAGTTCCGCCTCCAGCTGCTCAATTGCAGCTTCAATTTCTGGGAGGGTGGCGGGCTTTCCGCCGGCGCCAAGCACAATCAACTCTTGCTGGATTTTTTTCAGAAGTTGGGTGGCGCGAAATTCCGCGCCAGCATCTGCGGGCGAAGCTTTTGCTCGAAGCAAACCTAAGTGCGAATTGAGCTCGTCTACGGTGCCAACAAAATCTATGCGCGCATCAGACTTTGGTACTCGCTCGCCTGAGCGGAGGTTCGTTGTCCCGTCATCGCCAGTTTTTGTAGAGATTTTCATGTGCAGTTTTCGGTTTGAATGAACGGCTTAATGAACTAACTCGTTTGATATAACTTCGACTGACTCATGAATTTGGCTGTGGTCGTGGTCTTCTTCGCTATGAACGTGACTGTGTCCTGCAAAAGTATTTATGAAAAACATAAGAAGAATTCCTGCAATAACAAATGCGCCTGTGACTAAAGATCGGTTGTGATGACTTTCTGGAATCAAGTCCGAGGCAGAAATATAAATAAAGGAGCCGGCGGAAATCGCAAGTAAGGCCCCAAGTGCTGTGGGAGAGAGGTCTGGGAAAAATAGCAGAGTGGCAAAGGCCCCAAATGGCGTAGCTAGGGCAACTAAAATTGTCCAGATTGTGGCTCGCTTTTTGGACATGCCTGCATGGAGCAATATGGAAAGAGTGAAAATTCCTTCAGGAAGTTCGTGAATCAAAACTGCAATCGCGGTGATAATCCCAAGTGCGCTACTGACTTCAAAACCAATTGCTATTGCAACACCGTCGAGTATGGAGTGGAAAAAAATTCCGACCCCTGCAACAGAGCCAAGCACGTGTTGATGCTCATGTTTGTGCCCATGCCTATGTTGACAGCAGTGAGCCCCTACTAAAGATTCCAGAACATAAAAAAATGCGAAGCCTCCGAGTAGCCAAAGAAAAACGCTATCTCCAACCAGCTCTTGGGCCTCTGGCAGCAGATGCAAAAATCCAGTCCCCAGCAAAACCCCGGCCGCAAGGCTGACTATGATGAACGAGTAGCGTTTCACAAGTTTGCGAGCGAAAAGTGCACCGAAAAGTCCTATCAAAGTGGCACTTCCAGCAAAGAGCGCGTAAAGAGTTGGTTCTAAAATGTCCATGAGGGGTTTGTTAATGATTTGCGTTTCGCGCGAGCGCGCAGTGCGTGCTTTGAATTTAGTTGAAGCTGATTGATTTTGCAATTCGCACATCTTGCGGTAAGTTGGCTGCACAATAATTATTTAATACTACCGCCATGTCAGACACCGACCAAACCGATGCAACGCAAACAGCTCAGGCTGCACAACCAGCTGCAAACCAAAATGACAATTCATTTTCAGAAGCGGTTCGCACGCTTACTTCCAAACTGGATGAACTTAAGGAGAAAAAACGTTTCATAAAGGACATTGAAAATGACGTCCCAATGGAGCTCGAAGAAGTTTTACTTGCTTTGAAAGACTTGCGTGGACAGGTGAAAGAGCAAAAGGAGGAACACATGAGGAAGCTGCTTGAAACTAGCGCTGACTACGTTGAATACCGTGAGAGCGTGCAGTACCTCAAGGAGGATATTGCTCAGGCTAAGTTGGATCTTTTCACGGCTGCTGCAAATCAGAGCCGCAAACATGGTGATGTGGACCGCACAATCCGCGTTGGTGGAAATGAGCACCGCATCCAGACTCAAAACGAAGTGATGGTTTACCTCAATGGAAAGATGGTGAAGTAGAGTGTTTTGAATTACCAGTCTGCTTAGCGCTCCAGGCCGCTAGGCCAAGTCTTACTTGCGCAGACCAGCAATTCAAAATTTAGCTAGCCTCGCGCAATAATCGCTCGGCGAGCCTTGCGGCTCCGCTGGACATTCTTGGCTTATTGTAGTAGCATTTCTGGTTGCCAATAGGGCGATTTCTCGAAATCTTACAAAAGTCTATCCATGATGCTGTTTTTGGTTCTAATTATACTGGAGGTCGTTTCCGTGCTCCTCTGCATGGTGACAATTAAGCGCCTGTACTCGTACATAAATAAGTACAGATTTGACGAATCTGTCTACACATTACTGTTTGGATTTATTCGCATTCGCTACTTTGTTTCTCTTTACGTTTTCATGACAGCCCTGACTGCCGTATCGGGGCTTTTGTTTACTTTTTCCCTGATGCGATTTTGATTCGCTGCGCGATTTTAACCCCGGCCCAATGCCTACCCGTAAAAACTTTAAAGGACAATTTGAAGACGAGTATGTGATTTGCTTCTTCAGGAAGCATTGGGTGAAATTGCTACCCCGCATGTTCACGATTTTGGGCACTTTGTTTTTGATGGGGCTCATGCTGAGGTACACATTTTTGCTCGCGAACCAGGATGGTTTTGTTCGTACGCTGGCTGTAGGAGGGCATGTGTTTTTAGTTTACGCTTTGCACAGTCAGTTTCTTTCGCTGTTCCATTATTTTTTGCAGACGGTTATGGTGACGAATTACCGAATTGTGGATGTGGACAGGTCGATTTTCTTCAGAGATAGCAAGGACTCCATTGACTTGATGAACGTCCAGGATGTTAAGAAAATTCAGAATGGGCTTTTTGAGAACCTGCTGAATTACGGGACTTTGCGGATTGTACTTTCTGGCACGCACGCGAGCGTGAATATTGATTTGGTGCCGAGGCCGGATTACCAATTTAAAAAGATGAACGCTGTGAAGGCGGAGAAGCCATCGCCATCGCAGGCTTTGCGCAACAATGCGGAGTGGAGGGCTGTGAACAACCCCGTCAAGGTGGTGCAAGCTGCGCGTGATGAACTCACTCACATGGAAAGTCAGCTGAATAGCAGTTATTACAGATAACAAAAATGGCGGAATAGACGGGACTCGAACCCGCGACCTCCTGCGTGACAGGCAGGCGCTCTAACCAACTGAGCTACTACTCCGCGTTTTTGGCCTAGGGCCGCGAGGCCCAAGGTTTTTGCCTTCACTAGGAAAGCGGATGAAATGTAGCAAAAGGCACCTCGCAATGCAATAGATTTGTGCTACAATTCCGCTCGCTTGAAAGATTTTTGATCAGACTTTAATTTCTACTTATGAAAATTGGGATTGATGCCAGGATGTACAGCTCTGAATTTACAGGTATAGGTCGCTATGTTTATGAGCTTGTACAGCAGCTTCTGGAGACAGATAAAAAAAATGAGTATGTGCTTTTTATGAACCAGCCGGAGTTTGATGAATTCGAACCAAAGAGCAAGCGGATCACAAAAGTTCTGGTCAATGCCAAACATTATTCGCTGGCTGAGCAGTTGCGTTTTTGGTGGAGGATCCGCAAAGCAAAGGTGGACCTCATGCATTTTACACACTTTAATGCACCGATTTTATACAGGAAGCCAACGGTTGTGACGATTCACGACCTGACTCTGTCCTTCTTCCCGGGGAAAAAGATGAATTCTTGGTTTTACAGGATGGCATACAACGCGGTTCTACAAAATGCCGCAAAGCATGCCAACCGGATTATTGCAGTTTCCAAAAACACCAAGCAAGATTTGATAGACATCACACACACGAGTCCAGCAAAAGTTGAGGTTATTTATGAAGGGGTAGGGGATAATTTTGGGCCGCGGGAAGACCGCGAGGCGCTTTCGGACATGCTGAAAAAATACAACATTACCAAGGAATTCATGCTCTACACTGGTGTGTGGCGCAGTCATAAAAATCTTGTGAATTTGATTCGGGCGTTTGGCCTACTTTGCGAAGACGAAGGTTTTGATCCGCAGCTGGTGATCACGGGGCAGGAGAATCCATACTATCCGGAGGTTAAGCGGACTGTGACGGAGCTCGGCTTGGAGCACAAAGTTATTTTCACGGGGCTGGTGCCGGAGGACGAATTGGTTGCACTTTATCAATCGGCAAAAATGTATGTTTTCCCGTCACTTTACGAAGGTTTTGGTTTGCCGCCTCTTGAGGCTATGCGTTGCGGGACTCCTGTAATTGCATCCAAAGTTTCCTGCATACCGGAGATTTGCGGCGAGGAGAACGCGCTGTTTTTTGACCCATACGATCCAACGGACATTGCGAATACTATGAGAAAATTGTGGCTGGATGAGGAGCTTGCACATGAGCTGCGCGAACGCGGGCTGGCGCATAGTCGTAAGTTTTCGTGGGAGAAAATGGCAGAGAAAACAATGGAGGTGTATACTGAGGCACTGCAGCAGAAAAAATCTTGCTGCGACTAAGCAGCTTAAAGCAAAACCCTATGGCAGATTTCACACATTTTTCAAATATGATTCCGCGAGCATTGCGGAAGTACAAAATGACTCGGCAGGCGAGGGCGGCTTTGATTTGCGAAAGGTTCAGGGGTTTGGCGCCGGACGTGATTGGTGACACAGCGCTGGAACACATTCGTCCGAAGTTTTTCAAAAAACATACCTTGTACATTTCCGTGCCAAATAGTGCGTGGGCACAGCGCGTTTATGTCCACCGCCACGACCTGATCATGAAGCTCAATTTGAATATGGATAAGGAGTGGGTGCAGGAAATTCGCACCTTTGTGGAAGGTGAGTGGGTGGATTTGGATGAAAGCATCGATCGTGAAATTAATGCGTAATGGTAGTGCGTGCTGGTGCAAGGATTTAGGAATTTATGGCAGCGAGCTTGCAAGCTCTGAAGGCTAGTGCCATAATCTTTTCACCTAATCCCATTTCATGAAAATCAAAAAATTCTTGGCGAACTTGAAAGCTCGCTGCATTGAGACAGTGAAGACCTTTCCTTTAAGTCTTATTGTTATTGGCTCGGCTTTCGGCTTGATGACTTATTTGACTTGGGCTGAATACAGCAGGTCAATCAGCGATGTGATGTATGATTTGATAACAGCTTTGTTGATAATTTTACCTCTGTTCACAGCTGCCCATCTTTTCAAGTTGAGGCGCTGGGTTTTTCCACTTGTTGCCGTTTTGGGGGTCGCTCTTTACCTGATGATTAGTGGTGTGGGAGAACAAGAACTTGTGATGAAAGCTGGGCTTTGGGGCTTGGCTTTTTACCTGACTCTTTTTGCACTTCCAAAGTGGAAGAAGGCAAACAATATGGGGTTTTGGCAGTACGTGGGCTTGATGGTTTTTATACTTTGTCTTGGGCTGATATCCACTTTGATTTTGTCCGGATCTCTGTCCTTGGCCCTGCTTTCCATAGAAAGCCTGTTTGATGTAAATATTGACTCCAGGCTCTACGATACAGTTTGGGTTGCTGCTTATTTCCTCTTCTTGCCTATTTTTGCTCACGCTTGGTTGCCGACAGACTGGAAAAAGCTGAACGAGGCGCGATTTTCTTCTTTTTCTTTTTTGAGGCCGCTTGCTTACTACCTGCTCTTGCCAATTTTCTTTCTTTACCTGGCAATCCTATCCACATACGTGCTGAAAATTATTTTCACAGGCGTGTGGCCGGCGGGTGAGGTTGCGTATCCAATCCTTTTCTTTTCCATACTGTTTTTTGGGTTTTACTTTCTGTCCTATCCGTGGAAAAAAGCCTGGAACAAATGGGGCTTCGCGGCTCTGATTCCTTTCCTGATTGTGTACTTTTTTGCGCTGTACCAAAGGATAGATCAATATGGCATCACCGAGTTGCGTTACCTGGGCGTGCTGCTTGGGGCTGTACTTTTGGGGACGTCTTTGTACTTTCTATTTTCGAAGAAAAAGCGTTTTCAGGTTTTTGTAATAACTGTTGCTGGCCTAGCATTTTTGAGCGTGATTGGACCTTGGAGCATATTTGATGTGTCTGTACGAAACCAAACAAACAGGTTGGAGAGCCTTTTGATTGAGCAGGAACTGCTGGTGGACGAGAAGCTTGTGGTGGCAGAACTGGGGCAAATTTCAGTTGAATTACAGTCTGACATTAGTCACGTTGTGCAATTCCTAAGCGTCCATGACGCTATGAATGAAATTGCCGAATGGACAAGCTTGGAAGCAAGTGATTACGGATCTTTGAGTCAAGCCGCCTTCATGAAAGAAATGGGGTTGGACTTTAGTCTTAGAGCGGCAACTGGCGGTGGTGTCTACAAGTCCTTTGGTTATTCCAGCGATGACGACCTGCCTGTTTCAATTAGTGGGTATGATTTGCTTTTTGAGGCTTCTGCTAGTTACAACCAAAGCAGCTCGTATGATAGCGATTCGTCCTTTGCTTGGGATGGGCATGTGCTTGATTTGGACATAGATTCAGATGGAGTTTTATCAATTACTTATGACCAGTCAGAGGTAATGTTGTTTGATGCTTTAGGGCTTGAGGAAACCTTGGATGATGCAAATGCTGACCAAACGCCTGACCCTGAAGTGTTCGCCTTTCAGGGTGAAAATAGTGAAATTAGCGTGTACTTTGCTTTAGATCATTTGAATGGTTGGTTTGAGGAAAAGAGTGATTTGGACAAACTAAACGTGTCTGGTTATCTACTTGTGAACGTGAAGTGATTCGTGTTTCCACTTGACAATCTGAGGATCATCTCTAAAATCGGAAAGCAATTATCTTTAACCCTATTTCCGTGCTTGTAATTCGTTTAAGTCGTATTGGAAGGAAAAACCAAGTCGCATACCGCGTTGTGGTTGCAGAACATAGTGCCCCAGTTCAGGGTAAATATGTTGAAGTGGTTGGTACCTACAATCCATCTGAAAATAAGAAATTTGAATTTAACCAGGCTCGCATTGAGCACTGGATTTCTGTTGGTGCTCAGCCGTCTGATACGGTTGCGGCGCTTTTGAAGACAAATGGAATGAGTGGCATGGATCCATACATGGCTCCTCGTAATAAAAAGAAAGCTAAGAAAAACCCTGAAGAAGTAGTAGAGGCTCCAGCGCCAGCTCCAGCACCTGCTGCGGAGGCAGCGCCAGCACCAGAAGCTGCTCCAGTAGAGGAGGCTCCTGCAAAGGAGGCACCCGTTGAAGAAGCTGCTCCTGTTGAAGAAGCTCCTGCAGAGGAGGTACCAGCTGAAGAGCCAGCTCCTGAAGTTGAAGAAGATAAAAAGGAAGAAGAGGCGCCTGCTAAAGAAGAAGCTCCTGCTGCTGAATAATTTTCGTTCTTACAAAATTACATCTTAAAATTTTTCAACATGACAACGATAGACCCTCATGAAAGTCCTGCTCGAGATTTTATTGAATTTGTAGTTAAGCAAATTGTTAGTTTCCCGGATGATGTTGTAGCAACTCAAACTATTGATGACCTTGGCGTTCTGATCACACTGAAAGTAAATAAGGAGGATATGGGTAAGATTATTGGTAAGAGCGGACAAACAGCGAAGGCACTTCGTGTTCTGCTTAGGATGATGGGTGCCAAAAGTGACTCACGTTACAACCTAAAAATCGTTGAGCCTGAGGGTGAGATGATGTAAGCTGCTTTCGATATGGAAATACTAATGCACATTTTGACTGTTACCGAAGGGTCCGTTTTGGATGTGGCGCAAAATTACGATGCGCTTGAAATCATAAACCGGGCTATTGCTTATGCAATTATTATTGCTGGTTTGCTCAGTGTTGTTTTCATTTTCTTTGGAGGTATTTCATTTATTCTTTCCGGAGGACAGGAAGACAAAATTAAGCAGGCTGTTTCTACGATTCGTTACGCGATTATTGGATTGATTGTGACTCTGCTCGCAGTTGTGATTGTTGGTTTTGTTGGGAAGGCGCTTGGCCTGAATGTGATCCAGTACATCAACATGGGTGAAATTTTTGACCTCATTACAAATATCACCTCCTCGTCCGGTGGTGGTGGGGTAGGTGGAATTGATTCGCTAGATTAGGATAGCTGAGCTTTAGAAATCAATAAGAAAGAACAGACAATGCTTCTTTGGCTTAGCGCTCCGGGCCGCTAGGCCAAGTCTTACTTTCACCAAAGAAGCATTGTCTAAACCTTATTAACCTCTAAAGCAGCTTATAGAGGCAATAGTTCTTTTCCGTGATTGCGGAGATTTTCCCAATCGTGACTGAAGTTGAAGTTTTCAAGTGCGCGGACAAGCGTCCCATAAATATGCCACTTGCTCAGTTTTGGGAACAGGAAGGCGTTGCCCTTTTCGTTCACGGCGTCATAGTTTTCCGCGAGCGGGTGAGCGCCATTGAGCATAACTGGAACAATTCCTCTCTCTATAATCATAGGGAGGTCTTTTGGGTCGCGGTCAGATAAAAAGACCCAGATGTGGGCCTCCTCAAGAGCTTCCTCTGTTGAGAATGCGTGTGGAAGGATCTTTGCTCCGTCGCCAAGGATTTTGACGCGAGCATCCAGTTCTTCTAAGCCGGAAACCATCTCTTCAGCGAGCTCGGCATTACCATCTCGCACGTCTATTACAACGTGAGGGATCCTTACCTTTAGCCTGATTGGAGAAAGTTTCTTTGCCATACGTGGGTTTTGTTTTGTCCGCCAGTTAAGCGATTAAGTAATTATACCCTATTTTATAACTTTTTTCCAGTAGGTGGGGCTTGACGACTCAGAGGGCTATTGTTTGATATCTCTTTCGCAAAGTGGGGGTTTTCCGCTAAACTGCGTTTATATTTGTTGCGCCTACTGGCGCGTTGGCCTCACGTAGTAAGCGTTCGGCTGACCTTCCGTTAACACTACAGGTCTAATGAAAAAATTCGTAATTATTGATGGAAACGCGATTGTGCACAGGTCTTATCATGCTGTGCCCAAGACTTTACATGCGCCGAGTGGGCAGCTAACGAATGCTGTGCACGGGTTCACGAGCATTCTGCTGGGGATTTTGGAGAAGGAGAGGCCGGAGTATTTGGCTGTGGCTTTTGATATGAAGGGTCCGACTTTTAGGCATGAGACTTTTAAGGAGTATAAGGCGACGCGGAAGCGGACGGACGACGAGTTGATTTCTCAGTTTCCGATTGTGCATCAGGTGCTTGAGGCCCTTAACGTGCCTCTTTTTATGAAGCAGGGGCTTGAGGCGGATGATTATTTGGGAATTGTGGCTCAGCAGCTTGAGAACGAGCACGATGACGTAAACATTGTGATTGTGACGGGGGATCAGGACGCTCTGCAGCTTGTGACGGACAGGACGGTGGTTGTGACGCCTATTAAGGGGTACACGGAGGTGCGGGTCTATGACCGGAATGCGGTGAAGGGGAAGCTGGGCGTTTGGCCGGAGCAGGTGATTGATTACAAGGGCTTGCGTGGCGATTCTAGCGACAACATCCCAGGCGTGCCTGGCGTGGGTGAGAAAACGGCTGTGAAGCTGATTGAGCAATTTGGTGACTTGGATGAAATTTATAAAAGGCTGGACGAAGTGCAGCCGGAGCGAATTCAAAGGTTGCTGCGCGAGAATGAAGATACTGCGCGTATGAGCAAAGAGGTGGCTACGATTTTGCGAGAAGATAGTGACTTGGACTTTTCATTGCCGCGCTGCCGTATGCATGATTTTGACATTGAAAAAGTGCGCGGGCTCTTTGATGAGCTGGCGTTTAGGTCTCATATGGGGCGAGTTGAGAGACTCGATAAAGTATGGAATGCGAAGCGAACGGCGGATTTACAAAGGAGCCTGTTTTAGGGGGTTTAACGGGGTTGGCGTGCAAGTTTTTTACTCAGGCTGTTTTTGCGAATAATGGCTTTGCTCAGCGGCCTAGGCCTTTTTTATAAAACTCATGCACATTTTTTGGCTTTCGCAAGCCAAAAGTTAGCTCACTGCGCATTCGGTATAAATCGCTTGTTTTAGCCTTAAATCTTGAATAAGGATTTTGTTCGCGGGTCTATTTTTTGGCTTTTTAAAGCGGTTTTCGCGCGCAAAAGACTTGCTCGCCAGATTCTAATAGGTTAATCTCGGACTACTCACAACCCAACCTATGGCAAAACATCGTATTATCGCCGGAGTAGATATCGGCAATTCCAAAGTCCGCGTAGCTGTTGCAGTAATGGATGAAGGCAGCACTCTTCCCAACATCATTGGTGTTGGTGTGGCAAGTTCAAAAGGTCTTCGTAGAGGAAATGTAATTGACGTTGAAGAAGCTGTGGCAAATATTTCTGCTGCACTTGAAGATGCTGAGCGCATGGCAGGGGAGCCAATCCACAACATGTTCCTTGGTATTGGCGGGGATCACATTGCGTCGCAAGACAGCAAGGGTGTGATTGCTATTTCGCATAGCGGAAATGAAATTATTGAAGATGACGTTGATCGAGTTCTTGAGGCGGCGCAGGCTGTTTCAATCCCGAGTAATCGTCGTATTTTGCGTATCATCCCTAAGAGCTTTACTGTGGATGAGCAAACTGGCATCAAGTATCCGGTCGGTATGACTGGGGTTAGGCTGGAGGCGCTTGCGCATCTGGTTACTGGGCTTGTGCCTGCGGTTAAAAATATTGAAAAATGTGTGCACCAGGCTGGGGTGGACATTAACGACATTATCCCAAGTGGGCTCGCGGCCAGTGAGGCCGTTCTCACAAAGAGACAAAAGGAATTGGGTACGGTTGTAATTGACGTTGGTTGTGGGGGAACTCACATCACTGTGTTTGAAGAAGGAACTGTGCTTCACACGGCTTCGCTCCCAATCGGTGGAGAGAACGTGACGAATGACATTGCTATTGGACTGCGCACATCGATTGATACTGCGGAGAAGATTAAAATTGAATACGGATCTTGTGTCCCTGAGGACGTGCATGACCGTGAGACAATTGACCTTTCATTGATTTCTAAAATTGACACTCAAACTGTTTCCAAAAAGCAGCTGGCTGAGGTTGTGCAGGCTCGTTACCATGAGATTTTCCTCATGGCTAAGGACGAACTTGCAAAAATTCAGCGTGACGGAATGCTTCCTGCGGGAGCTGTTCTGACTGGAGCTGCGGTGAAAATGCCTGGTGTTGTGGATCTTGCTAGAGAGGTGCTGAACCTTCCTGTGCAGATTGGATTCCCAACAAATTATGAAGGCGTGGTTGATAAGATTGAAGATCCGGCTTACGCGACTGTGATTGGACTTGTGATTTGGGGTTCTCGCTTCCAAGGTGAGGGCTACGGACTCAAGTTAGACCTGAAGAATATTTCTTTCGACAAAATGGCCCACGGACTGAAAAATTGGTTCCGAGGCCTTTTACCTTAAATTTTTGCGCATGTGATGTGCGTCCAAATACCCCCCTTAATTTACCTTCCCCTTAACCCTGAACATTATGGCAGCAAGTGATGATGGCGCCAAAACTGGCGGCAGCCAACAAGACGACAGTCTTAAAAACCTTTTTTCTTCCTCAAGCTCAAAGCGTAGAAACTTTGAAGTAACACCTGACGTTTCTCCGGTTGCGAGAATAAAAGTTGTGGGTGTTGGTGGCGGTGGCGGAAACGCCCTGAGCCGAATGATCCGATCCAATATCAAAGGAATCGAGTTCATTGCGGTTAACACCGACGCGCAGGCTCTCTTCAACAATGAAGCGCCTAGCAAAATTAATATTGGTAAAGCTACAACCCGCGGGCTTGGAGCTGGAAGCAATCCTGAAGTTGGCCGTCAGGCTGCTGAGGAATCTTCTGAAGAAATCAAGCAAGCTCTTGATGGTGCAGACATGGTCTTCATCACATGTGGTCTTGGTGGAGGAACTGGAACTGGAGCTGGACCTGTGATTGCTGAAATTGCACGCGACCTAGGTATCCTGACTGTTGGTGTTGTGACAAAGCCATTTGGTTTTGAAGGTCACCGCAGAAAAACTCAGGCCGAAGAAGGTCTTGAGAACTTGAAGAATAAAGTAGACACACTGATTGTGATTCCAAATGACAAGATTCTTTCATTGATCGACAAAAAGACTCCTCTAACAGAGGCGTTCACGGTTGTGGATGATGTTCTTCGTCAAGGTGTTCAAGGTATTTCAGACCTTATCACCGTGCACGGTATGATCAATGTTGACTTCGCAGATGTGAAGGCGATTATGGAAAATGCTGGTAGCGCACTTATGGGAATTGGTTACGGAACAGGAGAAAACCGCGCGGCTGAAGCTGCGAGCGCTGCAATTGACAGTCCTCTTCTTGAGATGGACATCAATGGTGCGAAGGGAATTCTTTTCAACATTACTGGTGGAAGCGACCTCTCAATGTTTGAGGTTGATGAAGCTGCTCGAATCATCACTGAAGCAGCGGATCCTGAAGCGAACATCATTTTTGGTTCTGTGATTAACGATTCATACACTGGAGAAATTAAGATTACTGTTGTTGCGACTGGTTTTGATGACCACAAGCGTGGAGTGAATATCACTCGTCCTCTTGGCGAATTCAGACCTGTTAGCAGCCCTCAAAAACCTGCTCAACGTTCAGCTGCACCTGCAAGGCCAGCGGCTGAGGAAAGAGTTGCTCAACCAAGTACTCCTCAAATGCCAAGTGGCGAGGATGCAAGCGAGTACGACATTCCTGCTTTCATTAGGCAGAGGATGCAGAAGTAGTGCTGCGCGCTGCAAAGCGCTATGCAAATTAATTGAATTTTTAAAAACCCCTCATGATGAGGGGTTTTTGTTTAGTTTAAGCTCTGCGTTTTTACTTCTCTTGCTCGTCTAGGTATGCGTCGAGTTCTTCCATGTCAGCTGGCGCGAAAAACTCCCTTGTTTCTTTTTCTGGTCCTGTTTTAATGTCTATTGCAGCACGCACTAGTGCTGCAAGCTGGTGTCTTGGCTGGTCTTGACCAACAGTCATTCTCATAAGTCTTGACCCTTTGCTGGTCCAGAGCCCTAACACTTGCTCGCCTGCCACTGGCTCATAAACAATTATCTCCAGAGAGGTACCTTCGAACTTCCCTTGAAGAAAAGCGCCTGGTCCGGGGTCCCCTTCCCCCTCAATATATGCTGAATAAGAAGGTTCTTCTAGCTTTAGCCATGACTCTACCTTCCTCAAAACTGGCGTGGCCCTTTTGTACGCAGCTTCACACTGCTTGTACCGCTTGATTTCATCAGGGTTTGTTGTGCTTGTTGGCCTCATTGGCAAGACATACATTTCTGGGATTTGATATTCCTCGTTTGCTTCTTTTCCTTCAGCTGCAAGCTTTGGGCTTTCGACAGCAGGGTCTGCATGAGGCATTTGTTCGGGCGTTTGTTTTGGAGACATTTTGTGTTGGTTATTTAACAATTCATATCATTGTACCATGTTTTTGTGTTTTTCTCAAGAGGTCTTCCTGCTAGAATGTGTGCATGAAAGTTGATTTTTTAGATCCCGAACGCGCAGAAGACCTGGAAAAGTTTGTGGCGGAACATCCGCAAGGCTCTATTGAGCAAACTTGGGCGTGGGGAGAGCTGCAGACCACAATCCCAGGGCGCAATGCTATGTTTGTGCTTGCGGTTTTAAATGACAAGGAGCAGATTATAGCCTCTATGTTGCTGATTCGTCAGCATATGGGGCGCGGGAAGTATTGGCTTTGGTGCCCAGGCGGGCCGCTTTTGCCAGAGAATGAAGCTGAGCGTGAGGCTGTTTGGATTTTGTTCCGAGGTTACTGCAAGCGGCTCGCAAAACGTGAAGGAGATGTGTTTTTACGGGTTGAAACGCGATATGAGTTTGGTTCGGTGAAGCTCGGCGGGAGGAAATCAAAAGAGTGCTATCTTCCGCGAAATACATTGATGATAAACCTGGAGGCGAAGATCGAAAACATCCTGGCGCAGATGAAACAAAAGGGAAGATACAACATCCTGCAGGCAGAAAAGGCTGGTGTTTACGTTCGCAAGGCAGATGAAAGTGAGTTGGATAATTTTTATGAAATGTTGATTGAGACGGCAGAGCGTGATGGTTTCCACCTGCATGACAAAGAATTTTACTCTGCGTTTTTGGAACTGCTTGGGGGCAAGGCGCGGCTCTATGTTGCGCACAAAGAAAATGAGTTTTTGGGCGGTATGCTGGTCACGCATTTTGGAGACACCGCAACATACTACTTTGGTGCTTCTGGCGGCGCACACAGGCGCTCAATGGCTCCGTATGCCCTTCAGTGGTTTGCCATGCAAGAGGCCAAGACTGCTGGAATGAAACATTATGACTTTTTGGGCATTGCGCCTGAAGGAAAGGCTGGCAAAAAGCATGTGCTTGCTGGTGTGACACAATTCAAAACTCGCTTCGGCGGGAAGCGCGTGGCCTATGAAACAGCTCGGGTTTTTGTTTACCGGCCGGGGTGGTGGTGGGTGAGGAAGATTGCCAAGTTTTTGAGCTTCTAAATCTTCTCGACCTCATCTGCTTTGGTGCTTTTTTCCGTGCCCTCTGCGCGGTCTATAAAAAGGATTCCGTCTAGGTGGTCTATTTCGTGCTGGACTATGCGAGCGTTAAAACCGTTGAGCTCCAGGGTTTGCTCCTGGCCTTTGAGGTTCCGGAAGCGGAGGATCACGGTTTTGCTGCGCTCAATCTGAGCCCAAACTTTTGGGATGCTGAGGCAGCCTTCTTCTCCTTTTTCTGTTTGCTCGGATGCGAACATGATTTGTGGGTTCACGAGCGGCAAAACCATCTCGCTTTTTTCACCGACATTGAGCCTGCAAATAACCATGCGTACGTTGAGTCCAACTTGTGGTGCCGCAAGTCCAACGCCATCAGCCTCTTCCATGGTCTTCATCATGTCTGCCGCAAGTGCGCGTAGTTCACCTGTTACAGCAGGTATTGGCTTCGACTTTGTGCGAAGTATTTCATTGTCCGTTCCTGTTTCGATCTTGAGTGTCATATTTGTATGGTGAGGCTCGTGATGAGGCGCGATTTTACACTAGGCTTTGCTCTTTCGCAATGAGGCTTCAATAAATTCGTCTAGGGCGCCGTTAAGTACGTCGTCTGTTTTGTTGGTTTCGTAATCTGTGCGGTGATCCTTGACCATTTGGTAGGGATGCAAAACGTAGGAGCGGATTTGGTTTCCCCAGGAGTGCTGGGTGTGCTCGCCACGAATTTCCTGCACAGTTTCAAGGTGATGTTTTTCCTGCAGAGCGATGAGCTTGGCCTTGAGAATTTTCATGGCTTGCTGCTTATTTTGGAGCTGGCTGCGTTCGTTCTGACAGGTTACGACTAAGCCGCTTGGTTTGTGCGTGAGGCGAACTGCGCTGTCTGCCGTGTTAACACTTTGGCCTCCTGCGCCTCCTGCGCGGAACACGTCCCACTTGAGGTCGTCTTCGCGGATTTCAATTGCGGACTCGTCTACTTCCGGTGCAATTTCAACTAGAGCGAAGGACGTTTCACGCGTGTTGCCAGAGTTGAAAGGGGAGAGGCGGACGAGGCGATGAACGCCATTTTCATGTTTGAGATAGCCGTATGCAAAGGGGCCTTCAACCTTGTAGGCAGCACTTTTGATGCCGGCTTCGTCGCCGGGACTGTGGTCCAGCTGCGTGACTTTCCATTCGCGATTTTCAAAAAAGCGAAGGTACATTCGCTCGAGTATTTGAGCAAAATCCTGCGCATCTGTGCCGCCGGTGCCCGCGTGAAAGGATACGACTGCGTCATTTTTATCATATGGGCCGCTGAGGTATAGCTCTATATTGAGTTTGTTGTGGATGGCCTCGACCTCGGTCACGTCTTTTTGGAGCTGCGCGAAGCTTTCTGCGTCTGTTGCGGGGTCTATCATGGCTGTGAGTTCAATGAGGTCTTGGACGTCGTGGTCCAACTTTTCCCAGGCATCGATTGTGTTGCGCAAGTGGCCGGCCTCGCGGGAGATTTTTTGTGCGTGCTCCTGTTTGTCCCAAAAACCTTCTGCGCTCATTTGCGTTTCGAGGGCTGTGAGGGCCTCCTTCTTTTTGGGTAAGTCTAGGGTTTGGACGGACTTTTTGGTTTCGTCCTGAAGCAGGGCGAGGCGTTCTTTGATTTCTTGCATGGAGTTTGTGTTGGTTAGATGAGCCTTTTGATCAAGACTTCTGTTAATTGGATAAGGACTTCTTTGGGTGGTAGCTGTTTTGCCTCCAGGGCTTTTCTGATTGCCTCCCTGCTAATTACGAAGGCATTTTTTTCGGTTTCTGAGACAGGGGTTCCGTCCAGATACACATTTGCTGACTGCATGCCTTCGTCGACATCTTCAAGAGTAAGATTTTTTATGGTCATAGCTGCCAGCTTGACCTTGTCCTTGTTCGCGTGGATAAGAATCGAAAATGCACCAATAAAAAGTATCACCGCCTCTGGATTCATGGTTTGGTTGTTGACCAGAGTGTAAAGCCCCTCTACTAGTTCGTTGCGAATGAACCGGAGTGTGTCTGGCTTTATTGGGTGCTTCTCTGGTTCTCTCTCGAACAAAAACATGTTTTTTATGGCGTCCGCATATTCATCCATTTTTCTGGGATCCACACAAAACTCAATTCGTCTTTCGAATTCCTCCCACAGCCTATTTATGAATTTTGTGCTTCCTGGCACTTTGTTTTCTATTTCTCCTAAAAGCTCTTCTCTCAGCAAACCTCCCAGGAAAATCACCCTTTCCGGACGACCCAATCCCGGCGCTATTTCTCCAAGATTTTCCATTGAAGCTGCTCCGTGCGTGAGAATGCGTGGGGCCAACATGCCAACCATGCTTCCTGTGTCGTATGAAAAGTCCTCAAAGTCATTTGCCTCTGTGTGCTCCCACCAAGCTTCCACCCCTTCAGCGATTAGATCTCCATGTTCGCCAAAAAACTCTCTTGGGTTTTCTACTGCGGCCTGAAGGTCTGCTGCAAAAATGTCTTTTGCTACCTCCGGGTGCTCAAGAATATTATATGCGATTGCGCCGAGCCCGAGTCCCGTGGACTTGAAGCCATCTATGAAACCCTGGGCAAAGCGTTTTGGGTTTGGGATGTAAATACCTCCAATTCTTTCACTGGCAATTGCCTCAGCAAAGCCACTTATGATTTCTGCGGCGCTTGGGATGTTGATGGATTCTTTTGGCGCGTCCTTCGGGATGAAGGGTCGTGCATCTTCAATGTTGGTCATGGGTTGTTTTTGTTGAATCTTGCGCCTAGAATACCCTTCGAATATGTCTACTGCAAAGAAAATCCTCGGAAACACCGCGGTCCAGGTTGCTGGACGGGCGGTAATGGCGGTCACTAGCGTGGTTATACTTAAAGCTATATCTGGATTTTTGAGCGTGGAGGGTTACGGAATGTATGCCGGGGTTTACGAGTTTTTGGCGTTTTTTGGGATTGCTGCTGACCTGGGGCTCTTTACAATTGCGGTTCGCGAAATGAGCCGCGGAAGCCGCGACCGGAATTTCATTGTGAGTAATATTTTGGGGATGCGCATGCTGCTCGCGCTGGTTGCGATGAGCGTGGCGGTTTTGGCTGCGTTCCTGATTCCGAACTACCAAGACACCTTCATCCCTGGGGGTGTGGCCATTGCGTCCATGGCGGTGTTCCTTTCCATTATGCATGGCACGGTTTCCAGCGTTTTGCAGGTTGATTTGAAAATGCAGTACGCTACCTTTGGCTTGGTTGTGGGGAAGGTGATTTCGCTAGGGTGGATGCTCTCGGTGATTCTTTATTTTTATGCTGGCGACCCAAGTGCAGAGGCCTTTTATCAGCTGATTGTTGCGGGGGTTGTGGGGAATTTATTCGCGTTCCTGTTCACGCTGCGATACGCGCTCAAGCATGCACGGATCCGTCCGCAATTTTGCCGCAAATACTGGAAGGAAATTATGTTTACGGCCGTGCCTTACGGGGCTGCGCTGGTTTTGAACATGGTTTATTTCCGCATAGATAGCATCATGATTCTCTTTATGAAGGGGCCTGAGGAGCTCGGTTTTTACAGCCCAGCGGTGCGGATGCTGGAGATACTTTCCGTGGTGCCGGTCTACTTTATGAATAGCGTTCTGCCGGTGCTGACGCGCGCGGTTAAAGAGGGTGGCGAAAAGGTTGGGCGGATTTTGCGCCTCTCTTTTGACTTCCTATTTATGGCGGCGCTGCCAATGTGTACGGGGCTTTTCATTCTGGCCTATCCGATTATATTTTTGATCACGCAGCCGGAGTTCCTGAGCCGGCTGGATGAGGGGGTTTACGGGTCTGACATTGCCCTGCAAATTCTGGTCTGGGCTATGTTTTTTGCTTTCATCAACACTCTGTTCACTTACAGCCTGGTCGCGACTAACAAACAAAATCATTTGCTGTGGATTAACGGGTCTGCGGCACTCTTCAATATTATTGCGAATTTCATTGCGATTCCGATTTACGGTTTCCGTGGGGCGGCTGTTACCAGCATCATGACTGAGGCTTATATTTTGCTGCTCGCTTGGTTTGTTGCACGGCGTTACGTGAGCTACAAGCTGGACCTAATGGCCTTCCTAAAAACACTGGTTGCAACAGGGATTATGGGCTGGGTTGTGTGGGTACTACGCGAGCCGACTTATCACCTGTGGGGTATGCAAAATCTGAATGTTCTGCTGCTGGCTGGAATTGGCGCTGTGACCTATGGTTCGCTGCTGCTGCTTTTCCGCGCGGTGCCTGAAGAATTCCTGCAGGGACGCGGGTTTATGTCTAGGCTGCTTTCTAAGAAGCGTTAGCAAGCTCACGGAAAATTTCTCCACGTTTTTTGTAGTTCTCAAAAAGACCGAATGAGGCGCAGGCGGGGGACATAAGCACCACGGCACCTTCTTTGTTTTGTCCGCTGAGGAAGGCGAATGCGTCTTGTAGGTTTTTCACGCGCACAACGTCCAGGATGTTTTTGCGCTGCACTTGTTCGATTGCGTCTTGAAGTTCCTCTTCCATATGCTGGGCTGTATCTCCCATGAGCAGCACCATTTTCAGGTTCTCGTGGCTCGCGCAAACGCGGGCCCATTCTTTGAAGTCACTGTGCTTTTCGCTGCCGCCAGCAATGAGGAAAAGCGGCTCTTTGAATGCGCGTATCCCAGCGATTGAGGTTTCTGGCGTGGTTGAAAATGAGTCGTTAAAGTACTGCACGCCGTCGCTCTCGCAGACAAGTTCTAACCTGTGAGGGAGACCTTTGAACTCGCGCAGTGTTGCGCGGATGATGTCATTTGGGACGCCGAGTAGCTTGGCTGCCATGCAGGCCGGAAGCACGTTTTCGTAATTGTGGGTGCCGCGAAGTTTGATGTCCGCAGTGGTGCCAACTTCCTCGCCGAGCACCATGAGTTTGTCTCCGTCCAGGTGTGCGTCTGCGTCAGCCGGAAGATCTGGCTGCTCCTTGCGTGAATAGAAAAGTTTTTTGCCTTCACCGAGTGTGGCGAATTTGCGAGAGCCCTCGTAGTCGCCGTTGATAATTGCAAAGTCGTTCGCAGTTTGGAACCTGATGAGCGACTCTTTGGAGCGTCTGTATGCCTCCACATTTGGGTGATAGTCCAGGTGGTCACGGGTGATATTCAGAACGATTGCAATGTGTGGGCTGGCTTCAAGGTCTTCAAGTTGAAAGCTGGAAAGTTCCAGGACAACGATGCTTTTAGGGGTGAGATTGTCCAGGAAATCCATGGGTGACTCACCAATATTGCCACCTATATGCGAGTCCTTGCCGGCGCGCTTTAGGATCTCGTGGGTGAGGGAGGTTGTGGTGCCTTTCCCTTTCGTCCCAGATACGCCAATGATTTGGCAGGGGCATTTTTGGAAGAAAAATTTGATCACGCTGGTGAAGTTTGTGCCGGAATCTAGTGCGCTTTTAAGGTCTGGCCTGGTCAGCGGGATGCCGGGCGAACGGAAAACATGCTCGAATTCGGTGAGTCCATCAAAAGCGTGAGTGCCCAGCTGCACATTTGCGTGGTCCGGGAGGTCAGCGAGCTCTTCTCTTTCGTCGCAGACTGTAAGGTTGGTGTGGCCGTGCTTACTCAGGTATTTGGCCATGGAGCGGCCCTCAATTCCGTAGCCAAGGATGGCAATTTTTGCGTCTTTGTTCATGGTTTGGGCTTTATGCATGTGTGCGCTTTCCGCTACCTGCAGCGCTAAACACATGATTGCACTTTTCCCTGAAAAATGGTAGACTAAGTGTGTGAGATGCAAAAGTCGAGGGAAGACGACAAAATTAATAGATTAACAGACTAAAACGATGAAAAAAATCGATAAGTTGAGTCAATGGCTCAAAGATACGGTACAGAGTGGGGGCGGTACCCCACGTGTTTCCGGTGCCTCCAATTCTGGTGGCCAAAAACCAAAAAGTTCTGGCGGAAAAGCTGGACCTCACGGAGGCAAGCCCTCCGGTAAAAAACCGCACCGTAATGATTCTCGCTCTGCAAAGGGACGAGGACAAAAACAAACGCCGCGCACTGCGGCAAAACCGCAAAGGCCAAAGGGCACGCCTGTTCATAAAGGTGTTATGCGTGTGATCCCAATCGGCGGACTTGAAGAGGTTGGAAAAAACTCCATGGTTGTGGAGTATGAAAATGACATTCTCGTAATAGACATGGGCTTTCAGTTTCCTGAAGAGGAGCTGTTTGGCGTGGATTACGTTGTGCCGGACGTTCAATATTTAAAGGAGCGAAAGGATAGGATCCGCGGGATTCTGATAACTCATGGGCATTTGGACCACATTGGTGGGCTGGCTTATGTGTTGCCGGAGCTCGGGTTCCCGACCGTTTACGCAACTAAGCTGACGGTTGGCCTAATTAAAAAACAACTTAAGGAGCACAAGCTGATTAAGCAAACCACCATCAAGGTTGTTGATGTGGATCGCGTTTACAGTTTTGGCCCAATGCACGTTGAGTTTTTCCGCGTGAACCATTCTATTCCTGATGCGGTTGGACTTTGTGTCCGTACCCCGGAAGGAACCATGGTGCACAGTGGTGATTTCAAATTTGATTTCACACCAGCGGATGGGGTTGCGTCGGATATTGGAAAGCTTTCACGAATTGGAAAACGTGGCGTTGATATGTTGTTTTCGGACAGCACAAACGCTAACGAACCTGGGCACACTCTTTCTGAGCAAGTTGTTGCGGAAGGGTTGGAGTCTGCAATTTCAAATGCCTCTGGGCGAATTGTGATTGCATGTTTTTCATCTTTGATTGGACGCATCCAGCAAATTATTCAGTTTGCCGAGGCGCATAATAGGAAAGTGTTTTTATCCGGACGAAGTATTGAAAATAATGTGGAAATAGCCAAAGAGCTTGGGTTTATAAAAGCCCCTCCTGGCCTTATTAAGACGGTTAGAGAGGTTAAGGATTATCCTGACCACAAGGTTCTGATTCTTACCACCGGAAGCCAGGGTGAGCCAATGGCGGCTCTCACGCGGATGGTGACGAACTCACACACACATGTAAAAATTAAGAAGGGGGACACCGTTGTTGTTTCCGCTTCACCGATTATTGGAAATGAAACTCGCGTTGCGTTCCTGGTGGACAATTTGTCCAGGTTGGGCGCAGACATTGTTCATAACAGAATTATGGACGTTCACACTTCTGGGCACGGACAGCAGGAGGATTTGAAAATGATGATGAGCCTTGTGCGTCCAAAGCATATGATCCCTGTTCATGGGAATCATTACATGCGCTCTGGGCACGCAAAACTGGCTCGGCTAATGGGCATTCCTGACAACAATATTCACTTGATGGACAATGGTAACGTTATTGAAATGCGCAAAGGAAAGGTTTCTTTCAAGCTGGAGGACATTGGTGTCCGCTACATAATGATTGATGGCCTTGGCCGTGGAGACCTCAGTTCACACGTTATGAAAGACCGCGAAGCTATGGCTTCAAGCGGGCTCGTTTCTGTTCTTGTTCAAATGAAGAACGGCCGCATGCTCGGTACGCCGGACATTGAGTCTCGTGGATTTATTTACAAAGACGACGAAAAGAAAACTAAGGCTGCTCTGGCAAAGGTTTGCCGTGAAGCTTTCCAAAAGCTGAGCAGTAAAAACCCTAAGTCTAGGCCGTCTAATTTTGAGGAGTACATACGCAGTGCACTCTCTGGATTTATTGTTAGAAACGTGAATAAAAGGCCAATTGTTTTGGTGAGAGTTGTGGCTGTTTAGGCAGCTGCAGCGTCACTAAACTTATGCACAAAGTGTGCATATTTTGTGCATAAGTCGTGCAAAAGTTTTTTTTTAGTTTTCCACATGGCCTTTTGCGCCGATGTTCAAAACGGCTTGTTTGTGTCCGAAGTTTCCCACAAAAAAACCTCCGCCCGTGTGCATGGACGTGGAGCTATCAACATGTTTTGCACAGTGTCTATAGGTTTTGCACAGGTTTTCCGCTTAACGGGTGTGAGTTTTGCACAATCAACCTGTGGGGCTGCGGGTGAATTACATCTCCTTTCTGTCTTCTTCCCTTAAGTTCATTTATTACTTTACGTGCTTTTCTTTGACTGACAATAGCCTACTATTAATAACTACTTATTATATATATTTATTAGTTTATTAATTTTCGTCATCTTTAGTTTGTGGACATAAAGGCAAAAGTTTGATTTCATATTGATGATTTCCTTAGCCATAAGCCAAAAAATATGAAATTAACTTGCTCACAAGCTGATCTTACATTGGCCCTATCAATTGTAAACAGAGCTGTAAGTCCAAACAACACACTCCCAGTGCTTAATAATATTTTATTGAAAGCGGAGGGGAGGAAAGTTTTCCTAAGTGCCACGAACCTGGAAATAGCAATGAAGGCATCTTTTGATGCGAACGTTGAGAACGAAGGAACCCTGACAGTTCCCGCGAAAGTTTTAACAGGTTATATTTCTCTTTTGAAGGAAGAAAATGTTGAACTTAAAGTCGTTGACGGTACAACCTTGGAGATTAGAAGTAAGGGGTCTGACACGAAAATGAAAGGAATAAGTAGTGATGAGTTTCCACTTTTACCTAAGATTGAAAAACCTGATACGTTTAAATTACCAACAAAACATCTGAAGCGCGCCATTGAGCAGGTAGTTTTTGCGGCATCCACAAATATTTCCAGGCCTGTTTTGACAGGACTTTTCTGGCAAATTACAGGTAAGACAATGAAGCTTGCGGCTACAGATAGCTACAGGCTTGGCGAAAAAACAATCGAGCTTGAATCTGATGTTGGACTTGATACTTCATTTATTGTTCCATCCAGGACAGCGCAAGAGCTTGCCAAGGTGCTTTCCAGTACTGATGAAAAAGAGATTACGGTTTCTGTTTCAAAAGGACAGATACTGTTTGAGGTTGATGGAATCGAGTTGATTTCCAGGTTGATTGAGGGGAACTTCCCGGATTATGGGAAAATCCTTCCAAAAGAAAGTAAGACCACGGCTAAGTTGTCCACGGACGACCTTGTGCTGGGGCTCAAGAAAGTTGCGGTGATTGTTCGCGATAACAATAACAATGTGAAAGTTAAGGTTGGCGGCGGCAAAATGGTGATCTCAAGTGAAGAGACTCAAGTGGGCCAGGGGCTCGTTGAATTGGAGGCTGAAACAGAAGGAGAAGAGATTGAAGCGGCGCTTAATGCGCAATATCTTTTGGATGTGCTTTCACACCTTGATGATAAAAAAGTTCATTTCGGCTTGAATGACGGGCTCTCACCTGTTAAGGTTGTCCCGGAAAAGCCGAGCGGTTATTTACATATAGTTATGCCGCTCAAGATTTAACAACGCATCCGGCAGCGTAGTCGGGAAACATATTGAAAGACTGTAGACACCTGATAACTCTCTTTCCACAGGGACAGAATCTTCCTGTAATTGAGCAGTTTGACCAGCACGGGTATAGCTCCATTTCTGGAGGAGGTAATTATTCCTCCAAGTCTTTTTTGGTAGCTGACTTAATGCGTGAAACAAAAGAGCTTCACAACGTTCTTTGGATTTGCAGCGACAGGCAGCACAAGGAGCATACGGTTCGTTCTGTGACGCTTTGGGGTGACACGCAAGTGCACGATTTTGAATTTGAAGAAAATCCGATCCGAGACAGAGCGATTACTCGACGTAACAACGTGAGGGTTATGGAAATGATTTCGCTGGTTATGGACAAAAGCCGCGACAGTTTTTTTGTAATTGATTATCATGATTTGTTCAGGCCGTATCCGAGCAGTGTTGAGATTAGTGAAGGCACGATTAAGGTGAAAAAGGGTGATGAAATTGATGCGGTTGATTTTTTTGAAGGGCTGATTGAGGCCGGCTACGAGGTTGCTTTGGATCCGTATGTGGAGAAGGGTCAGTATTATCGGCACGGCGATCTTCTGACAATTTGGCCCGTGAATAGTGATTTTTCAGTTAGGATGGAGGTTGGTTTTGACCGCGTGGACAAGATTTCTATATTCGATCAAAAGACAAAAGAAGATGTTCAGGAAATTAAGGAGGTGGATTTGTTCCCGATCAAAGTTAAAAATTGGAACACGCCCTTGCTTTCGTTTTTCAAAAAAGGCTCGCTGGTTGTTGACGATGAAGTTGAACTTCCGGACTCAGAGACTGAGGAGTTTGAGGAGGCAATGAAGGCCCGCGACCCGCAGGCGAGGTACATGGAGTACCGATCTTTCATGGAGGAGACGCCCTACCATCATCACCTGCATTACCTTTCGGTTTTGAAATATCAGAACCCAATGGATTTTGCCGTGGACATCCGCGAGAAGATGAATAGCGACTGGACGGTGTTTATTTTTACGAAGCATCCTGAGAATTATTACCAGCTGCTGGAGGAGAAAAATATTTCGCATGCGGACTGGAAGAAAGGTTTGCGCTTGGCACCAAAGCAAGTTGTGATTTTCAAAGTGGGGCCGGACGATGTGTTCCCGGAGTCATTCCAAAATCCGCAGCTCAAGTTGCTGGTGATGTCTGACCGAAGTGTGTCTGGAATTATTGAGGGAGAGAAAAAATCCGCGGAGAGGAAGAAGGTTTATTTTGATTTTTTGACTGGGTTAAAGGCTGGCGATTATGTGGTTCACAGTGACCATGGGATTGGGCAGTTTTTGGGGCTCGACAAGCGGACGATTGACGAAGTGACTCGTGAGTATTTGAAAATTGGATACGCGGAAAACGACAAACTTTTTGTGCCGATTGATCAGGCGGACAAGGTGTCCAAATTTATTGGTGCGGGTGATAAAATCCCGCGGCTAACTAGGCTCGGAAGCGCGGAGTGGACAACAATGCAGAGCCGCGTGAGAGAGGAAACGGAGAAAATTGCGCAGGAACTTTTGGAGCTTTATGCTGAGAGGCAGCAAGCCAAGGGCTTTGCGTTTTCGGATGATAACGCTGACATGAAACAGTTTGAAAAGAACTTCCCGTACGAAGAAACGCCGGGGCAAGCCAGGGCGATTTTGGACGTGAAGCGAGACATGGAAAAGAAGAAGCCAATGGACAGGCTCGTTTGCGGAGATGTTGGTTTTGGAAAAACTGAAGTTGCTATGCGGGCCGCGTTTAAGGCGGTTGCGGACGGCAAGCAAGTTGCTGTTTTGGCGCCGATTACGATTCTTGTGGATCAGCATTACAAGTCGTTCAACACGCGAACCGAAGGGTTCAACACACGCATTGAAATGTTGAGTAGATTCCGGTCGCCGGCGGAGCAAAGAGAGATTTTGAAAAAGCTGGCGCGCGGGGAAATAGATATAATTATTGGGACGCACCGCTTGTTGCAAAAAGACATTGAGTTCAAGAATTTGGGACTCGTGATTATTGACGAGGAGCAGCGTTTTGGGGTGAAGCAAAAGGAACGGCTCAAAGACTTGCGGCACGAAATAGATATCCTGACTTTGACGGCGACGCCAATTCCGCGGACGCTGAATATCAGCTTGCATGGGCTTAGGGATATCACAACAATTACAACTCCTCCTCCGGGTCGCCGGCCGATTGTGACTGAGGTGCGACGGTTTTCGCTGGGACTCATTAAGACCGTGATCGAAAAGGAATTGGAGCGCGACGGGCAGATTTACTTTTTGCATAATCGTGTGCAGACAATTGAAGACATGGCGGACAAGCTGCGTTCACTTTTGCCGAAGGCGCGGATTATTGTGACGCACGGAAAGCTGAAGCCGGAAGAGCTTGAGAAACGAATTCTTGCGTTTAAAAACAAGGAGTACGACGTGCTTGTGAGTTCGACAATTATTGAGAATGGAATTGATTTGGCGAATGCCAACACGCTGATTGTGAACCAAGCTGAGAAGTTTGGGCTGGCGCAGTTGTACCAATTGCGTGGCCGCGTGGGACGCTCAAAAGCTCAAGCCTACGCGTACTTTTTGTACCACATGAAGAGACTCCCATTGGACGCGAAAAAACGTCTTAGAGCGATCGTAGAGGCCAGTGAGCTCGGCGCTGGGTTCCAAATAGCCATGAAGGATTTGGAGATCCGCGGCGCGGGTGACATTTTGGGCGCGAATCAGTCCGGCGCAATTCAAATTGTTGGGGTGAGTCATTTCATTCGAATGCTGAATCAGGCGGTTGATCAACTTAAGCGTGGGCGCAAGGTTGAGAAGGGTGAGGTTGTTCCGGAGGTGACCATTGAGGTTCCTTTGCCGGCCTTCATTCCGGATGAATATATTGTCAGCGCCAAGGAAAAGATTTCTGTGTATCAAAAGTTGGCTTCGGCGGATACGGAAGAATATTTGATGGAGCTTCGCGGCGATCTCATGGAAGATTACGGACGCATGCCGGAAGAGGTTTCCAATTTGTTCCGCGTGCTTGAGATCAAGATGTTTGCTAAGCGGGCTGGGCTGATAAATGTGAAGGCGGAGAACGTTCATTCGCAGGAAGACAGGCAAATTGTTTTGCACATGTCTGCCCGCGTGAAGCCGGAAAACATTGCATCCTTGCTTGGATACAATGGGGACTGGATTATTTCCGGAACCAAGCTGAAAATCTCGTTTGAAAATCTTGGCCTGAACTGGGTCGAGGAGCTCAAAAAGAACCTCAAGTTGCTTGGGAAGAAGGTGAAAAATATGCCGGGGACGGAGGCGGTTAAATAGCCGGGGTTTTGCGAGGTGGGCCCCGGAGGCTTGATTTTTGCCGTGAAAGTTGTATAATAGTTTGGCTCATTGAAAACGTGGGGATGCATTTGGCTTCGACAGAAAGATTTGAAGTCGTTTACTTGCTTTCAGGTGGTTGTCATGTCTCACCTTAATCCGTCATGACAAAATTAAGTGCTAATAACACTTCAGAAGAAGGTTTTGTAGCTCACCTGAACCGTTTGTTTGCGCCAGCAATGGCTCCTGCATTAGTTCCTGTAGCTTAACTTTCTTGAGATCGCCCCTTTGCGCGCGATTCCGTTCCCCTGGCTGAGGCCTCAGAGGCTAGGATGAACGTTATTTTTGAGGCTTAGGAAGGTTTTCGCCGATGTTCCGGAGACTGACTAAAATTTTGAAGATCCGTGCGTGGTGCTTTTGTCACTCTTTTATATCGCGTACGTAAACAGGGGTGACTATGAAAGTAGAGGGTAGGCCACTTCCTTTTTGGACGCGGGTTCGACTCCCGCCATCTCCACCAAATTATACGAAAGACAAACCTAGGAAGAAAGGACCAATCGCTTCGCTAATGGTCTGCTCGTTACTCTCTTTTCCCTATATTGTTGTTCGTTATCACAGCTTCGCTAAGGCTCGTGATTTTTGTCGTCGGGGCCCACAAGACCCGTCGACAAAATCACTACGCGGGCTCAGCTCCTCTGCCTCACGCCATCTATACGAAAAATGGAGTGATAGATTTTCTAGCACCCCATTTTGTTTATTTCATGATTTACGGCTTCTATTGTGCGGTCAAATATGGCTCAGATCCTTCGCTGTAAGGCGAATAGAATGAAGCTCGACACAGAGCTTCATCAGCTTGGTCAATCGTCCATCCATAACCTCCTACTAAATCAGCAAGAGACAATTCCACGCTAATATATTCACCCTTGTAGTTGTCAGGGCCGAGCGTAAAGGTCCCGATAATTTCACCACTGTCTTGCAAGGCTTGAATATCCCAATAATCAACAGCGTCAGGATCCCATGAAGATGTAAGCTTTTTTACGTAAAATGTTTTATCAATTGAGCACCAGTCAGGTTCACTCAATTTATTATTGAATTCTGCCAGCTTCAAAGTGAGATAACCAGTACCGGCAGTTTCCAATGAAGGAATGTCCGTTTTAAGCAAACTTGCATACGTTTCACTGGTGTTAAGCCATTCACCTGATTTGATGCTCCAGTCATCTTTACCCGCAGAAACATGATATTCATCAGCAACTACGGAAACAGTATTGTCTGAACTCAAATAAACAGTTCCTCCTGAATAACTATCAGAGGAATCTTCCTCGTCTTCCTCATCGTCATCCTCATCCTCCAAAGATTCATTATAACCCAAGCACCATGCTTCATTGTAATTGTAGAATAATTCTGCCACATCTCCCCTTGTCATTGACTCTGAAGGCTGGAAATATTCATCAGAACTAACTGAAAGAAGATCGTAATCTTTGGCGAATTTTGCGTATTCACAATACCATGCGTCAGCAGCTACATCAGCATAAGGAGCAGATGTACAAGCAGGAGGATCAATCTTTGCAGATTCAAGGAAAACCTTTAGAAGTTCAACCCTATTCACAGGATCTCCGGGACGCATACTCCCATCCTGATTTCCAGTCAAAATACCATTTATATAAGCCGTGTAAACATATGGCATATACCATGCGTCCACATCAAGATCCCAGAACCCTCCATTAGAACCGTCATTGTCCTCAATATTGTAAGCAAATCCTCCCAAAATAACTTTGGCTACCTCAGCCCTATTTATAGTATTAAAAGGTTTAAAACTTCCATCAGAATATCCATCAAAAATTCCGAAGTAACCTGCAAACATAGCAGGAGCGAAATAAGAACTATTCGCATCAACATCAGTAAACCATTGAGTCCCATCAGCCCATGAATCATCACAAGGGTTGAGGCTGTTATCCCCTACATTGTCGTCATCATCCTCGTTATCATCAGTATCGGTGTCAGTGTCATCATCCCCGCTATCTGCGAGGCTTTGATACACACTCTCGACTTCGCTACTTGATAATGCTCTATTATAAACATAAACTTCATCAATCGTTCCCTGGAAATATTCATTAAAAGAGCCAGAAGGGTTGTCGCCGATTGCTATAGGGCTAGCAGAGTCATCATATGCAAGGTCAGCTGAATCAACTAATTCACCATTAACATATAAGCTAGCCAATTCTGTTGAAGGATTAAAAGTTGCAGCAACGTGAGTCCATTGGTTCAAAGAAAGCTGCACATCATTTTCATAATCTCCTCCTGTAAAAATTGTCCAGTCATCATCTTCCATCAAAAGTGACCAGTCATATCCAATATTATCAGTACTAACTATTTGAGCCCTTGTCATATTGTTCGTACTTGGAATGCCTGTAGGGTTAACCCAAGCAGCAAAAGTAGCTCCTGAAGTGGATTCTGATTGATCAACGTCTAATTCAGTTGTAACTGAATCATTCATGCCGTCGAAAGAAAGTCCATTCCCGAATTTTCCAGTAGTCCATGTAGCTCCGTGTATGTCTCCATTGTATCCGTACCCTGAGGAGTCATAGGCAGTTGACCCACTTCCTTCGTCAAAGGGCCAGTATCCAACAAGTCCGCTTGTGACGTTATTGGCGGTAACAAGCTGGGTTGACATCAGATCTGTTTCGCCTCCAGACGGGCTAACAAATACAAAAACCGCTGTAAGGGCTATTGCACCAATTACAGCCAGAGCTTGTATATAAAATTTTGCTTTTTTCATGTTTTTTTGTGTTAGTTTTTATGTTTTGAAAATTAGCTTCTTATCATTATGCCATAGAATGGGGCAAATGGCAAGCAGTATGTTGTGAGTTTATTCTTTTTGTAAGAGGGGGGGGCATAAGAACTTCACTAGAAGTTACAAAAAACCGACGGTCCGTGTGGCCGGCGGCTTTGTGATGTCTGGAGTGAGAGTCCTCCCGTTATCTTTCATCCTAACCAGCGGCGAGGGTTGTTTCGTGAGACGTTTCCAATGAGCCTGACACTTTCCCCAGCGTCTTCTAGGGCTTGAGTGCCGACATCATCATTACCGATAATGAAATTTATATGGTGGGCTACTCGGGGAGGGAAATTTCGGCTACAGAGATAAGAAACCCTATTTTGGCGCAAGCGCAGAAGGTGCTTTTTGAGGGGTGGTGGGGTCGTGGTGCCTGAAGGCTTGACTAAGCTCGTTGTTGATGTAGAATGCGGTCTTTTAACGTGGAGCTATGACTGAAGTTTTGCATGTCATCCCTGACGAACTAATAACCCAACACGGGTCGGAAGTTAATGGTCTGAGGGGCCACCTGGTTCAATGTCCCTCCTTGGAGGGCTTGGAGCTGAATGTTGTCCTGGAGCTGCTTCATAGGTACCCTGGGCAGCCAAGATCTATTTTTAAAGGTGCTCAGTTGGATAGCCTTGCAGTAGATTTAGCTAGAAGTGGGCAAAAAGAACCAATGGTTACGACACCATTTTATTTTGAAGATCGTCAGGCTGCGGGCTTGTTGGTTGCTAATGGAGAAAGGAGGTTGCGTGCCCTGCAAGGGGTTGAATCTATATCTAGCGCAAGAGCTGTTGTAAGGGGGTATTTAACAGAGGCAGACCTGTTTAAGGCGGCCATGACATCACACAAAGAATCCAAGACGCTCAGCACCTTTGAAAGGAACCTTATGCTGGCAAGGTTGTTTGCGCTGGAGGAGGCTGCGAACCCTGACCTGGCTGTGAATGAATTTGCTGCTCGCGAGGGGTTTCACCAGAACACGGTGCATGATTCAAGACGAATTGCATCTCTTCATCCTTGTTTTCTTGAGTGGGGTCACGAGGGGCGTTTGGCCTCATCATCATTTATTTATTTGGCTAATCGTCAAAAATCTCCCAAGGAGTCTTTTCCAGAAAGTGAACTTATTAGGTTGATGGGGGCGGCAATGAGAGGGTCACAAGCGCAGCTTTCTTTAAGAATGGTTCAAGACTTGTTCAAGGAGGCCTGTGAGGCTTCGGGGCAATCTGTGGAGGCAGGCCAGCGTAGGGTGAGGGAGCAAATGGCTCATGTAATGACAGCAGCGCGTAGAGTTGCCACGGAGTTTGATCTGTTGCAGGGTTTGGTAGATGACGTGGAGATAGATGAGGTGGTAAAGAGCTACCTGTTTGGCCCAAATGGCATGGGAAGCGGACAAATTGACTCAGTTGCTTTTGCCATGGAGATTTTTTTAGGGCACCATGTGGAGGCTAAACGAACCAAGGCTCTTGCAAAGAAAGAAGCTTGACTTCCCAGGCAAGGCGGCTATAATCACACCTTGATTTTTTAATGTATAAGAAAATGGCTGAAACAGGAGAAAAACGCACAGGGGTTGGTAGAACCCTTCTTGGAGGTGAGGCAACTAGACATTTTACGCATAGAACGGCGCTTGTTAAGGGGGCTGTAGCTTACTGCACCAGGATGCAGGAGCGCCTGGATGCTGGTGAGGTGACTGATGCGATTGTAGGGGCGCATAGGGGTGTGCTGAGAGACCGAATTTTTGGACTTCCTGATGAAACACTTAACGCTTTAGAGGCTGCTGCAGACGGCAAAAAGCCAAGGGAAAGCAAAATGGTTATATCTGTTGCGGAGAAGCTTGGAGTTACGGTTGGCGCTGTGTTAAAAGAATTTTAAGAAATTAACTACGAGTGAAGAACATAAGCCGTGGAGACCAATCCTTCCTAGGGGCAAGGCATCTGTTAATAGTGGAGCTGCCCGACAGCTTGATGGCTACAATGGGGAGTGGGAGAGGCATAGGAAAGTTGTAGAGGGTCACGGCATAGAGACTGGGCATATTGTCGCTAGAGGCCAAGCCCAAGTGAGGGAAAAAATAGAGGGACTTCCCCCTGAAGATTTGGATGCAGTGCAGTGTGCGGCTGGAGGCGGAGATCCAAGGAAAAACAAGGACGTTAAGGCCATAGCCAAAAGGCTCAAGCTTACGGTTGGGACTTTGGTGGCTGGCGTGATTGAGCTTGACCTCTAAATCGACGCTCAAAACTCATTGCAAAAACCGCAACGGATTTTTCAACTTTGCTGTTGCTTTTTGTGAAAAACAGGTTAGTATGGCGGCGAATTCCTTTTGCAAAAAAATATGAAAATCGCACTAATTTGTGGCGGACCGTCATTTGAACGGGGCATATCTCTCAACTCTGCGCGTAGTGTGCTGGACCATTTGGATGGCGATGGAATTGAGATTGTGCCGATATATTTTGATCACAAAAAACAGCCTTACAGTATTTCCAAAACGCAGCTGTATTCCAACACGCCATCTGACTTTGATTTCAAGCTGGAAAAGACCGCTAAAAAGTTGAGTGCGAGTGGCCTGAAGAAGCTGCTGAAGGGCACGGATATTGCGTTCCCAGTTATACACGGACAGTTTGGTGAGGACGGTGGTATTCAGCGCCTTTTTGAAAAACACAAAGTGCCGTATATGGGGAGTGAGGTTGAGGCTTGCAAGCGTTGCTTTGACAAGTTTGATGCCAACGAGTTTATTCGCGAGCAGGGGTTTCACACTTTGCCGTCTGCGGTTTTGAAGATTTACCACAAGGATCATAAAAAAATAATCGGTGATTTTTTCCGTGAGTACAAACTGAAACGTGCTGTTGTGAAGCCGGCGACCGGCGGGTCTAGCATTGGAGTTTTTTCTGTGAGCACGGAGGAAGAGGCTCTTGAAAAAGCAGAGATGTTGTTTTCAAAACGCATGGATACGCGGGTCGTGATTGAGCCATTTTGTGAGGGGACTGAGTTTACGGTGATTGTTTTGCAAAACCGTTTTGATATGCCGGTGGCCATTTTGCCAACGGAGATGGAGATCGACCACACGGAGAATCAGATTTTTGATTACAGGCGGAAATATTTGCCAACTCGGCAGGTGCGTTATCATTGCCCACCGCGTTTTAGCAATGAGGTGATTGAGAAAATTCAAGTGGAGGCACAGCAGCTTTTTGTGGCGCTGGGGATGCGTGATTTTGCACGTTTTGATGGGTGGCTTTTGCCGGACGGGAAGCTTTGGTTTTCGGACTTCAACCCGATTAGTGGGATGGAGCAGAACAGCTTTTTGTTCCAGCAAACGGCGCGCGTGGGGTTCAGCCACCGCGACCTTTTGAGTTACATTGTGAAAAATGCTGCGCGGAGGTACGGACTTGAAATGCCTGCGCCGAAGAAGCGTGAAGAGGGGGAAGGAAGGCCGGTGAGAGTGCTTTTTGGCGGGGATACTTCGGAGAGGCAGGTGTCATTGATGAGTGGAACGAATGCGTGGCTCAAGCTGAGCCGGAGCGGGAAATATGCACCGCGGCCATACCTGTTGGGGCTGGACGGAAATGTTTGGGAGCTGCCTTATGCGCTAACGCTTAATCACACGGTGGAGGAGATTTTGGAAAATTGTTTGAGCGCGGAATCGGACGAAAAGAGGGTGGAGTTTTTGGAGGAAAAAGTGAGGATTCGTTTGGCGCTGGGTGAAGGTGAAATCACGCAGCCATTCTTTTTGCCGAAGAAAACGACGCTAAAAAAATTCATTGAAGATGCGGTCGAAGAAAAGGCGTTTGTGTTTATTGGTCTGCATGGCGGGATTGGAGAAAATGGTGTTTTGCAGCGGAAGCTGACGGACGCTGGAGTGAAATTCAATGGTTCGGGGGAGAGGGCGTCTGGGCTTTGCATGGACAAATACAGGACGGGCGAAAAGATTGCTGGTTTGGAGGGCGAGGGAATTTATACTGCGCCAAAAACGCTGGCCAGTTTGAAGGGATTTGATTTGACTTGGGATGCGCTTGTGCAAAAGTTGGGTTCGCCGACGGTGATTGTTAAGCCGCGTGATGAAGGGTGTTCGTCTGGAATCGTTAGGCTGTTTTGTGAAGAGGATTTGCAAAAATATGTGGAGCTTGCGCGGGACGGTGCGCCGTTTATTAAGAAGGGAACATTTAGGAACCAGATGGACATTGTGGAGATGCCGCCGTGCATAATGAAGGAGGTGATGTTTGAGAAATTTATTGAGGTGGACAAGGTTCGGGTGAAGGGGAATGAGCTGAAATGGATCGAGAAAGACGGCTGGATTGAGGTGACGACTGGGGTGCTTGAAAAGCATAAACGTTACCATGCGCTGTCGCCGAGTTTGACGGTTGCTGAGGGCGAGGTGCTGACGGTTGAGGAGAAATTTCAAGGTGGGACGGGAGTTAATATGACACCGCCGCCGGAAGAATATGTGAGCGAGGCGGTTGTGAAGCGAGTGAAAAAACATGCGGAGCGTGTGGCCAAACGCGTTGGGATTGAAGGTTACTGTCGAGTGGATATGTTCATGCATATTCGGACGGGCGATATTGTTGTGATTGAGGTGAATACTACGCCTGCGTTGACGCCGTCCACGGTGCTTTATCACCAGGCTCTTTCTGAAAAACGGCCGCTTTACCCAACTCAACTCATGGAGCTTTTGATTGAAAACAAGGGGTTTTAGGAAGGCGAGCTTGTGTTAGAATGATTGCGATGCAAAACTTTCCTGAAAATTTGTCGGAGGATGTGAGGGCGCGAGCTGCAAAGCTTAAGGTTCTTCCTGAAGATGTGGAGGAGAAGTTTGTTCGTGGTGGTGGCGCGGGAGGACAGAAAATCAACAAAACGAATAGTTGCGTGTGGCTGAAACATTTGCCAACGGGCACGGAAGTGAAGTGTCAGAGGCATCGTGAACGGGAGCGGAATCGGTCTTCGGCCTACAAATTGTTGATTGGGAAAATTGAAACGGTGGTGCTTGGCAAGGAATCTACGGCTGCAAAAAAACAGTTCAAACTTCGCAAGCAAAAGAAGCGACGGAGTCGGCGGGCAAAGGAGAAAATGCTTGAGGAAAAGCGGCGTCGTGGAGGAGTGAAAAAATCACGTAAATCAGTTGGAAAGGATGAATTATAAGGATGGTTTTTATTTGACGGGTGAACGCGGGAATAATGCTTTTGCGTATGAACAGCGCGCAGCCAGGCTGGCGGATTGTTTGGAGCCGCGACTTTATGTGCCGGCGGTGATGGCGGGCGGATTGGATGACGTGCAGCTTGGCGATGAGGTGATTTTTGAGGACGTGGATGAGCATGGCGAGCTGAAGAGCTGCAAGGGCTTGCGGAACTTTGTGCGGATGGAATTTTTAGGTGTGCCGGCGGTGATTTTTGACAACCATAATCATGCTTTTTACTTCTGGTGGGAGGCTGCGCAGCAAGGCTTGGTGAAGCCGGGCGCTACGCTTGTGCATGTGGATCAGCATAAGGACATGCGGGAGCCTGCGGAGGCTTTTGGTCTGAGCTTTGGAGGCGCGAATTCGGATGATGCGCTGGAGAAAGTTTTTCGCTATACGAACGAGGTTTTGAATGTTGGAAATTACATTCCTCCAGCAATTGAGGCTGGCCTGATTGGTGAGGTGCAGTTTGTTACGAGTGAGGCGGCGCTCACGAAATTTGGTAACCTGCAAAATCCGTCCCGGGACGGGAACTCAATCTGTAAGATTCTCAACTTGGATCTGGATTTTTTCGCGCCAGAAATGGACTATATTGATTTTGAAAAAGCACGCGCGTTCATTCAGGCTGCGGCCAAGGATGCGGACTTCATTACAATCGCGATCAGTCCTTTTTTCATTGACCAGGGTTTGGCAATTGAAGTTTTGAAGCGGCTTTCCAGGTGAGAGGGCTTGACGAAAAAGGGGGTTGTTGGTAGGGTTCGGTCTTCTTAAAAATAAAGATGACAAGACCACAAAGATTTGACAGAGAAGTTCCCGGCCTACATGAAATGATGGAGTTGCTTGGAGATACCTGTAGGGAAGATGAAGGTGCTGTGCTTCAGCGAGCGGTTATCTCAGACAAAGAGACCCCTGAAATGTGTGAGGCTAGGGTAGCAAGGGCTGGCAAGCATTTTGCTAAAATGTTAAATGCAGTTTTAGAATGGAGCTCGAGCGAAGAATGGGTTATGTCTCGTCATGAGATGGAGGCCATGCGACGTGGATTTAGTGATGAGGATGAAAATGTTGGACGCAGGAGAATGCGTCGTAGGAAAAAACCTCCTGTGGCACCCTCTTCAAGGAAGCGTTCAAAATCACAGTGTGATAGTTGGGGTGGACGTCCTGTGTGGAAAACTATGGAGAGACAGATTCCTCGTTAAGCCCTCTCAACGTAAGTTCCTTCTGCTGTGTTGATGCGTACTGAGTCGCCGATGTTGACGAAAAGAGGTACCGTTACTGTCAGGCCGGTTTCGAGTGTCGCGGGTTTGCCGCCACCTGAGACTGTATTGCCTTTTACCCCTGGTGGGGTGTCTGTGACTTTGAGTACGATTTTTGGTGATGGTTCAACTCCAATCGGTGTCTCTTCAAAAAACATGACGTTTACCTCGCTGCCTTCAAGAAGGTAGTACTTGTTGTCGCCAATCATTTCGTCTGAGATTTCAAACTGCTCGTAAGTTTCATTGTGCATGAGGTGAGAAGTCGTGCCGTCACGGTAAAGGTATTGGCAGCGTGCGCGGGAAAGGTCTGCTGGCTCGGCTTTGTCATTTCCTCCGAAAGTGTGCTGGATGTTGGCGCCGGTTTTCAGGTTCTTGAGGGAAGTTTTATTGCTTCCGCTTTGGCGCGCTTGTTTTGAGAATTCAGATTTTGTTACAATGTATGGTTCGCCCTCGATGAGGATTGCGACTCCAGGTTTGATTTGTGCGACTGAGTACATAGTTTGGGGTTAAGTTCGCGGGAATCTTAAAGGAGGAAGAAGGCCTGCGGCAAGCCAAAATGGCGCTATGAAGAGTGGGAAGAGCAGACCGTTGACGAAAATGCTGCTGATAAAGAGGCCTACGAGTGCGGCCAAAAAGGCGGCTGCGTATGCGTTTCGGCGGCCTTGCCAAGCTTGGAGTGCGAGGATGATATACACGGCCAGGAAGGGCAGGAAGCCCGCCATGCCGGTGGTTGCGAGGATGGTTAGGAGGCTGGAGTCGGATCCGGTCGCTGCGTGGCTTGTTGGGTCTGCGGTGAGCTTGTACTGGATGCTGGCGTCTTGGTAGCGGTTGTATCCGTGGCCCAGCAGGGGTTTTTCTGCGAAGAGGGTCCAGGCCTCTGCCCAGGAGTCGAATCGGAGGCGAGAGGATTGGTCGGGGAGGGTGTAGTTTTCTGTTAGTACGGATTGGGCGCTGTCCACCAGGCTGGTTACGCGGCTGCGGATGCTGCCGGACAGCCCGACTGCAATCAGGAGAACGAGCAGCCCGACGACTAGTAGTTTGCGGGATTTTATGATGCCGAAGACGAAAAGTCCGGCGAGCAGTGCGAGGTATGCGCTGCGTGAAAATGTTAGTGTGAGTGCTGCTAGCATGATTGCGCCTAAGGCAGCGAGTGGCAGTCGCCACTTGGGTTTTTGGAAGGCCGCGCCGAGGGTTAGAAGAAAAGTGAAAGCTAGGAAGGCCCCTACGAAATTCGGGTCAAACCAGGTTGAAAGCAGGCGGCCGACGTGCGGATCCCAGCCCAGTACTTCATATTCTTCAAAGCTGGGGAAGTATTGGAGTTGGATGAAGCCCGCCAATGCGAGCAGGGTTGCGAACGCGAAAATCATCCAGAGTGTCATGGCGCGCGCGGATTTTTTTTGATTAAAAATAATGATTCCTAGGATGAACATGCAGGCCCATCGGACGCCGTAGAATGCGGCGGCGGCAAATTCGGCAAAGCTCATGTCCGCGGAATTTAACAGGAGTGATGCTGCGCCAATCAGCACGAAAATTGTTGCCGGCCAAGTTGCGGGCGGGAGCTTGAGGTGGCGTTTGCGGAGGAGATGCCAGCCTAGCCACGTGAGGGTGAAAATCGGAACCCAGAGGTCTATTAGTAAAATGCCGTGCCAACGGAAAAGTTCCGCGGCCAGGGCGAGTGCCAAAGTCAGGGCGATGCCGGCTGGTGCCGCGCATGCCAGAAGCTTGGGGCTTAGGATGAAATTTAAAACTTTCTTTGTCATCGAGGGCATTGTACACTAGAGCGCGACAATAATTGAAGGTATGAAAATTCTTATTGCGACCAAAAATCCGGGTAAGTTTAAGGAGATTCGCGAGATGCTCGGGGAGCTTGAGGCGGATCATGGTGCTAGTTTTCATTCGCCGGATGAGCTGGGGATTGAGGGTGATTTTGATGAAACAGGCGAGACTTTTGAGGAAAATGCGCTGGGGAAGGCTCAGTTTTTTGCGGAGGCTGCGGCGGCGTTGGGGCACGAGGGTTTGTTGACAGTGGCTGATGACAGTGGAATTTTTATTGAAGCTTTGGCGGACGAACTTGGTTTGAAGACGCGGCGCTGGGGCGCCGGCCACGATGCTTCGGACGAAGATTGGTTGGCTCATTTTATGCAGCGCATGGAGGTGGAGGAAAATCGTCGGGCAAAATTTGTTTGTGCGTCTGCCTTGGTGTTGCCAGATGTGGCGGCGGAAGATCAGGTGTTTTTGAAGGAAACTTGCGGTGAAATTTTGCGGGAGCTGGAGGTGCCGGCTAAACCTGGAATCCCTCTTTCCAGTGTGTTTTTGGCAGACGGTAGTGAGGCGGTTTATGCGGCGCTGGATATTGCTGAGAAAAATCGATTGAGCCATAGAGGCCGTGCTTTTGCGGAGCTTTTGAAATTCTTAAAAAACAGTTTGGATGGATGAGAAAGTTGAAAAAGTTTTGCGGCGGATTGAGCGCGAAAATGAGGCTGAAAAAGTTTGGATTGTTGGGCCGGAAACGGGCCAGGTTCTTTACGATTTGGTTCGTGAGGTGGGGCCGCGAGTGGCTTTGGAAATTGGGACTTCGGTGGGGTATAGCGCAATTTGGATTGCTTCTGCGCTGCGTGATAGCGAGGTTGATGGCGCGAGCCTTGGAGCCAAGCTTTGGACTGTGGAGTCTCATGCGGAGCGCTTTGCGAGAGCGGAGGGGAATATTGCGGAGGTTGGGTTAGACGGCGTGATTATGCAAGTTAAAGGACATGCGCCGGAAGTTTTTTCGCAGGGACCAAGTATGCCGGAGGAGCTGGGTTTTGCATTCTTTGATGCGACAAAAAATGAACACGTGAGTTACTTTGAGGCGGTGTTCCCTCTGATGCAGCCGGGCGGAATGATTGTTGTGGACAATGTGATTTCGCATGCAGAGGAAATGGCAGAGTTTTTGGACATGCTGAAAAATCACGAAAAGCTTGAGTGCGAACTCGTGCGAGTTGGGAGTGGCTTGCTTGTTTGCAGAGTGCTTTAGAGATCTTCCTCTTCCGCAAGTACCGCTTCGTCTGTTGTGGTGGCTGCTTCTTCTTCGTCTGAATCCGAGCTGCTGGAGCTACTGGATGAACTAGACGAGCTGCTGCTGTCGCCAACGCGGAGCTGAATTGTGCTAGTTGAGCTGTAACCGTAAATGTCGATTGCCTTTGCGCTTACGTCGAGAATGGTGCCTTCAGTTGCAGTTGTTGGGATGCGGACTTTTCCTGTGTATGGGGATTCGTCCGTGCGGTAGTGAATGTTGTCATTCATCATGAATACAATCTCATCAAGGCCGTTGCCGATGTCTGTTAGGTCGACTTCGATTTCAACTAGTCGGGTGTCGCTGTCCACTGAAGATAAGCTTGATGGGCTTGTGATTGTGATTTCAGGCAGGTTCTTTGCGGTGTCTACATTGTGGATGTCGTCAGCGGCCTCGGTGGGCGGTTGGGACTCCTCGTTTTCTTCTGCCCACGCAAGAATGTCCTCTTGCCAGCCAGTCCAAATGTTAGCCATGATTGACTGGTGGATGCGGTAAGTTTTTTCTTCAACAACGTCCTCAGGTGAGAATGCCGTTGCCAGGTGGTTCGTGACGCTTTCAACAAGTACTGTTATGAACGATTCGTCGATTGCTGTTGGCACTGCAAAACTTGCAAAAATCTCAGTCGCAATCATTTCGGATGGAGTGTTTGGGCCAGGGAGATTTCCGCTAGCCTGACTGATTGCAATTTCCTTGATTTCGTCAGGACGATTCCAGTCAGTTGGGTCGAGACGATCAATAACTGCGGAGATAAAGCTTTTCCAAATTGGAGCTGCTGTGCTGTATCCGCTGCCGTACGCATTCATTGGGCTACCATCCGCATTTCCTGCCCACGTGATTGTGACAAGGGAAGGTGTGTATGCTGCGAGCCAAGTGTTGTTTGGCATGATCAATCCGTTGGAAAGCGTGGTGTTGGACGTACCGGTTTTAGCTGCGTTGTCTATTGTGTCTAGGCGAGTGTTTGCGCCAAGTCCAACGGCTGGGTCTGAAAGAATGTCGTTGATAAGGTAGGCAACTTGCGGGTCTAAAACCTGCGTTTGTTCAAGCTCTGATTCTTCCCATTGTTCCATGACGTCACCCTGCGAATTTTCAATTTTCAAGATTGGGGTTGGGTCGACTCTGTAGCCGCCATTTGCAAAAACGGTGTATGCCTCGGCGAGCTCAAGTGGTGTAACTTCCGCTGTTCCAAGCGCAAGAGGCCAACCGTAATTTCCAGCGTCGCTGATTGAATCTAGGCCAAAACTTTTCGCGAATGGAATGAGCTCAGTTTCTGTGCCAGCAAGGAAATATGCTTTGGCAGCAGGGATATTCCGTGATTGTGCGAGCGCTGTGCGGATGCTGAGTGGACCTAGGAAAAGGCCATCGTAATTGTTTGGTTCGTCCGAGCCGATGCTAGTTGGCACGTCATAAAGAACGGTTGCCGGAGTGTATTGATTTAGGAAAGCCAGCGCGTATACAAAAGGCTTGAATGAGGAGCCCGGTTGGCGCGTGCTAGTGATCATATTTACCTGCCCACTGATTTCGTCGTCAAAGTAGTCAGCGGAGCCAACCATGGCCAAAATTTGTCCAGTCTGAGGTTGGATTGAGACCATTGCTGCGTTGCCGGCGTCGTAGTTTGTGGCGTTGTGCTCGGCGCGATCCTCAATGGCCTGTTCGGCTGCTTCCTGGAAGTCAGGATCAAGTGTTGTGTAGACCTTGAGGCCACCTTGCTCAACCACAGCTGAGCCATATTTGTCCTCCAGCATTTGCTTCACCCAAAGGACGAAGTGCGGTGCCTCAATACTTTCTGAATAAGGCTTGAATTCTAGCTCGGCGATTTCCGCGAGCGAACTTTCCATTTCTGTTTCGCTGATCATGTCCAAGCTCACCATGTTTTCAAGCACGAGGTCTGTGCGACCCCGGACGTAAAAGGTTTCGCCGTCTGGCATTTCAAATTCTGTACCAAGAAGTCCACGCGTATATTCGTCGCCTTCTAAATCAGTTTCGTCTTCAATTTCGCGGTCACCAAGACCCTCTTCCGTGAGCTCAAAATAGAGAACCGTGTTGCGGTAATTTCCGTAAGGGGAGTAGCGAGTTGGCGCGTTTGGAATTGCCGCCAAAATTGCGGATTCCGCGAGAGAGAGTTCCTCGGCGTTTTTGTCAAAATAACGATCCGCTGCGAGTTCAACGCCATAAGCATTGCTTCCGTATGGAATCGCGTTTAGGTACATGAGTAGGACTTCATCCTTGCTGAATTTCAGTTCCACCAAGAGGGCGAGAATGATTTCTTTCAGCTTTCTTTTGTATGAATGTTCGGAGCTAAGGAAAGTATTTTTTACGAATTGCTGCGTGATTGTTGAACCACCACGCGGCGTTCCAATTCCGATTTCCGAAAGCACAGCTTTGATGATGGCTGGGATGTCGATTCCGATGTGGCTGTAAAAATTGGAGTCCTCAATTGCGATTGTTGCGTCAATGATCCATGGCGAAATTTTGTCCAGCGAATCCAGGGACTCGCGGTTTTCCTCGCCGTGAATTGCGTAGAGGAGATTTCCTTCGCGGTCCATAATCAGAGTTGATTCCGTGAGGTTTTGCTCGCGAAGTTCAGTTGGGCTTGGAAGTACAATTAACAGGTATACAACGTAAATAACCATGAAGGCTGTGAATGCCAGGCCGGCCATAATCGCTGCTGTTGTAAGCCAGCGGAGCGAGCGTTCGAGCTTGCTCATGTATGGGCGCGGGCGAAGTTTTTGCCACCCCTTCTTGATTTTTTTCTTAGTCCATTTTTTCATAAATTTTTTTGATGAGATTTGAAAGCTGCGCGAGGTGCGCAACAGAATTATTCCTTGCCGCGAATAGCGCAACCGAGTTTTTCCAAGGCGGTCCATGCGGACTTTTGTGATTTTTCAAGATCCTCGCTGGTGAGCGTGCGATCCTTTGACTGTAGTGTTAGGCGGAAGGCCAAACTCTTTTTGTTGCCTGCGATTTTGTCGCCTTCGTAAGAGTCAAAAAGCTCTATGGTTTGCAGGAGTTTGCCTACGGATTTTTGCATGGTTTTCTCGAGGTCTGCCACGAGTGTGCGCTTGTCTATTAATACGGAAATGTCGAATTGGATTGAAGGGAATTTAGAGCCCTCTTCATATTTTTGAATTGATTGGCGTCCCTTGCTGAGCGCTTCAAAGTCGATTTCGAAACATGCAACACGTCCGTCCAAATCTTCGGAATCCGTGGTGCTTGGGTGCAATGTAAAAATGCTCCCAATTTCTTTACCGCGGAAAATTACAGCGGCGTTTTGGTGGGGATGCATGTAAGATGCCGCCACTTTGAGCGGTGCAAATGTGAAACCCTTTAGTCCAAATTCATCAGCGAATTGTTGGAGTGCGCCTTTAATGTATTGGAAAGGGTTGCGCTCTTTTTTTGGAAATAGGCGGGCTGCTGCGAGGCGTTTTTCCTCGAGTGGCATGTATTTGCCGGTTTCTGTGTATGTGCGTCCGAGTTCAAATAATGCTGGGTCGTCTTCGAATTTTGATGCCTGCCGTAGACTGCGGACTAAGCCTGGAATCATGCTTGTGCGCATGTGGCTTTGGTCTTCGGAAAGAACGTTTTTCATTTTGAGGTGCGCATCAACATCAAGGCCATATTGTGCAATAACTGCTGCGCCATAAAAAGAATAGTTGTAGCTTTCTGTGAAGCCGAGTGCTCGCGCGAAAATCTCGCGAGTGTCATGTTTGTGCCGGCGCTCGTAATTGTATGCAGGCGCTTTTGCTGGCAGGTCTGGAATGATTGCTGGGATGTTTTCGTAGCCGTACATTCGGGCTACCTCCTCAACAATATCGTCCTGAATATTTACGTCTTTTGTTGCGCGGAAACTTGGGATTGTGATGACAAAATTTTGAGTGCTGTCGTCCACCTTTCCATCGATTTGGAATCCGAGCCGAGTCAGATAGTCGGCCATTTCAGATGCAGGCACGTCCACGCCAATTTTTTGGCGAATGCGGGCTGTGCTGATTTCTATTTTCATTTCGCTGTCGTCAAAATTTGCCACGTCTACAATTGCGCCGACTTTTGCGCCCGGGCAAAGCTCAAGTACGAGCTGAATTGCGCGGAGCAGTGCGTGCTCACATTGACGCGGGTCGAGGCTCTTTTCAAAACGTTGCACGGAGTCCGTTCGGAGGCCGAGCTTCACGCTGGTTTGGCGTACGGAAACTGGATCGAAATTCGCGGATTCCAAAAGGATGTCCACGGTGTCTTCCTGAATTCCGCTGTGCTCGCCACCCATAACACCGGCTACTGCGATTGGCTTCTTTTTATCTGCAATCATGAGCATGCTTTGGTCCAGGGCTTTTTCTTCGCCGTCTAGAGTTGTCATTTTTTCACCTTTGTTTGCGGTGCGTACCACGATTCCGCCTTCAATCATGCGGAGGTCAAATGCGTGCATTGGCTGACCGACTTCTTCCATCACAAAATTCGTCACGTCCACGATGTTTGAAAAGACGCTGTGGCCAGTTGCCCGCAGACGATTTTGCATCCAGTTTGGGGAAGGGCCAACTTTAACGCCGCGGATAATTACGCCCATGTATCGAGGGCAGAGGTCCGGGCTGTTGACCATAATCACGGGTTCGTCGCCAGCATCGCTGGTGTTGCCGTCGCCGCTGCGTGGCACATCAACTTTTGGTGGGTCCGCTTTGAAGTCCGCGCCGGTGATTGCCGCAATTTCACGTGCAATACCAATGTGACCCCAAAGATCTGGGCGGTGCGTTAGCGTTTTGTTGTCGAATTCAATTACGGTGTCGTCCAGTTTCATAACAGTTGCCAGCGGAGTACCAGGCTCTGCGCCGGTGTCCGTTAGGTCCATGAGCTCGCGTTCATCTTCAAGTGCTTCAAAGCCGATTTCTTCAGGTGTGCAAATCATTCCGCAACTTGTTTCGCCGCGAACTTTTGCTACTTTCATTTCTACGATTTCTTCGCCGTGCCATTTAACAATTGCACCAGGAAGTGCAACTGGGCCAAGCATTCCAACACTTAAATTGCTTCCGCCGCAAACGATTTGAACTTCGCTGCCGGGCGCGCCAGCGGCCTTGCCAGCCTTGCCAACATCAACCCGTACGAGCTTGAGCTTGTCTGCATTTGGGTGCTCGTTAATCGCGGTAATTTTTCCAATAACTACGTTTTTGAGAGACTCGCTTTGTTCAACAACGCTTTCAACTTCGGCGCTGCGAACAGTTAGCAATTTGCCAAGTTCCTGAGGATCGAGATCCTTTGGTAGGTCGACAAATTCACGGAGCCAATTGAGTGAAACAAACATTTAAAATTGGTTTAGAAAACGAACGTCGCCGCCAAACAGTAGGCGAATGTCAGGGATTTTGTAACGCATCATAACTAGGCGGGTGAGGCCAAATCCAAAGGCCCAACCTTGGTGTGTGTCTGGATCAATGCCTCCGCTGCGGAGCACATTTGGGTGGACCATTCCGGCCCCCATGAATTCGATCCAGCCAGTTCCTTTGCAGGCCTTGCAGCCTTTTTGATCACAAATTAGGCAGCCAAAGTCGAGCTCCAAGCCAGGCTCCACAAATGGGAAATATCCTGGGCGGAAGCGCACGAGGCAGTCTTTTTGGAAGAGCCTAGTGAGGAATTCTTGCATGATTCCCTTCAAATGAGTGAGTGAAATTTCTTTGTCTACAAGCAACCCCTCAACCTGGTAGAAAGTTGTGTCGTGGGATGCGTCAGTTGCTTCGTAACGGAAAACGCGGCCCGGCACAATAATGCGGAGCGGCGCGCCGTGCTTTTGCATGCTGCGGATTTGCACAGGCGATGTATGCGTGCGCAGAACCAAGCTGCCAAAATCCTTGTGAGCCTCTTTGTCTATAAAAAAAGTGTCTTGCATGTCACGAGCCGGATGGCTCGCAGGAATGTTCAGCGCCTCAAAATTAAAATACTCGCTTTCCACTTCTGGTCCGTCTTTAATCTCAAAACCCATGCTTGAAAAAATCTCTTCAACTTCGCGCTGCACCTGTGAAAGCGGGTGAATGTGTCCGATTTTGCGTTGCACCCCAGGGGCGGTTATGTCGACCCATTCGTCTTCGAGCTGAGCGTTCATTTCCTCCTGTTTTACCAAGGCCTGTTTTTTTGCGAACATTGCCTCTAGCTCCGTTTTTGTCAGATTGATCATTTGTCCCAAGGCCGGCCTGTCTTCCGGTTTTGCCTTTCCTAGCTCTTTGGAAATCAGAGTCAGTTCGCCCTTTTTCCCGAAGAATTTATTTTGCACTTCTTGGAGGTCTTCAGCAGTGCTTGCTGACCTCATGGCAGCCTTTGCGGCTGTTGAAAGTTTTTCAAGTTTTTCTTTCATGTGAATGGTTTGCGCGAGCTTTTTTCGCGAAAATAAAAATCTAAAATTTTCTGGGTGGATTGTATCAGATATTAGGTTTGGAGGGAAGGGGAGGGTGCGGTAAATGTGGCATCATTGACAAAATTTGTAAATGCGGTAAGATTGGGGCCTTTTTATAGACTGACAAGAAAATTTATGAGGGAGGCCTCCAGATCAAAGTTGGACATTACTGACAAGAAAAACCTTGGTGAGTTAAAGCATAGGTTGGGTTTGGACGGATTTAAATACCGCCGAAACTCCCTGGGCGTAAGCCCGTGGGATGGCGAGTCTCCTGCATCTTCTTCGTGTTAAGATAGAAGCATGAAGAAAGAATTAAGGAGGTCATCACATTCAGTATATATTTGTG
>Ga0208904_1000113_pt1 | contig 69656 bp, 69 predicted proteins | sample AntAceMetag02UKB_FD_184774 | JGI IMG/M metagenome (GOLD analysis project Ga0208904, IMG submission 184774) | Saline lake microbial communities from Ace Lake, Antarctica - Antarctic Ace Lake Metagenome 02UKB (SPAdes) (version 2) | ecosystem: Environmental > Aquatic > Non-marine Saline and...
CTTAGACAGAAAAGTTCCGGCTCAAATATATTTTTCTAAATAATTTTTAAAAAAGTCGATTATTAATTAAAATTCATAACCCACCTTTTTAAACAGGTTTACCTGTCTAGACAAGGGGTACAGTTTATACCAAAGATTTAAATCATGGATGGTCACATGCGCAGAGAGTTGAGACTAATGCGCTTAAAATTAAAGAATTGTTGTCTGTTGAAGAAGTTGATGATAAAATTTTGAAATTAATATGTGTCTGGCATGATATTAGCTATGCCTTTCACAAGGCGAATGCTTGGCAATTTTTTCTAGAGGGACCAAGAGGAAAAGGGGTATTTAGGGAATATGCCCAAAAGATAGAACTTAATAAAGATGAAGAGGAGATTATTTTAAGTGTTATATTGCATCATGATATATATAAAGAGTTCATATTTTTAAATAAAAAGAGGAATTTATATTATCACATAATTCAAGATGCTGATTTTTTGGAAGAATTTAATGAGGAACGTATAAGAAATGCAGAGAAGATGGCTGGCAATTCTTTATATTGGAAATTTTTGATTAATATTATGAAGCCGTTATTTTTTGGATATGTGTTGAGAAATAAGAAAAAATTTTTAAATTTTGAACAAAGTCAATTAATATAAATTATAAGTTATCTAAAAAATATGAATTGTCCAAAATGTGGATTTGAAAATTTGAATGATGCACAATCTTGCCAGAAATGTGCCAATGTGTTTGCCTCTTCTGGCGAATCTGGTCAGGCCGATACTTTGAGTGGGTCGCATGAACAAGAGGCCGAACAAGTGTTGCAAGAGTCTTCTAGTCAGCAGGGCATTGATGCCAGCGTAGAGAGTTTGTCTGGCTTGGGGTCACTTTTGAAAAGTACTTTTTCTTTAATTAAAAAAGGATTTTGGCGGTATGTGTTGATTAATTTTTTAGGTGTAGTAATAATTCCTTTAATTCTATTACTTATATTATATGTTTTTGTTAAATTTTTGAATACGCCTTGGTTGCTTGTTGTGTTGCCATTTTTGTTTTATTATTTTTATTTTTGGAAATATTCAGTAATTGTAAATTTCATAGAAAGATTAAATAATGATGAAAATAAACTACCACTTAAAAAGGGATTCTCTTTTGCTTTGGGGCTTTGGGTTTTCGGTATTGTTTTTGGTTTTTTATTAAATATTGGTTTCTTCTTATTAATAATACCTGGAATTTATTGGGGAATTAAATATTTTTTAACCCCCTATACTTATTGCCTAGAAGAGAAAAGGATTTTTAGGGCATTTGGTTTAACCTCTGACTACACAAAAGGTTTTGTTTTTGCTATATTGGCCAGGATTTGGTTTTTTATAGCTATATTTATTGTTGGGATTATAGCTCTTGGTGTAGTAATGATGTTTGCATTACCGCTTGCCGGCGTATCTATTTTTGGATTAATGACTCAATTAACATCAGAAGGCACTAATTTGTTTATTACATTTTTGCCATTTCTTTTACTTTTTGTCTTCATTTATTTCGTAATTTTTACTTTAATAGAAATTTTTGGTTTTGTGTATTTTTATAATATTTTTGACTCATTAAGAAAAATAAAAAAGAGAGCATGGGCAGAAAACAGGCAAGTAACAGACGGATATTCTTTTGGCAAAAAGATTTTAGTTCTAATTCCGATTATTATAATTGGAATTTTAATAGCTGTGACGGTTTTTCAGGGATTCAAGCAGGCCAAAGATATTGGTACAGATTTATTGGGCAATCAACAAAAAAATGAATTTGGTTTTGATGATTTTGAGAATAAAAAGATCGCAGGTAATGCGCGATCTAGCTCAAGAGACGCTAAGAGAATTTCAGACATTAAGCAGGTTCAAACTGCCTTAGAGTTGTATTATAGCGATACTGATAATTTTATTTATCCCTTAGTCGAGGCGCCCGGTATTTTGGGACAAGGTGAATTTCAGGTTTTATGCGACAAAGGTTTCCAATCTTCCTACGTTGATTGTGATAAGAATTTGATTTATATGAGAATGATTCCTAATAATCCTGAACCAAATGGGTCAGATTATACTTATCAAAGTTTTGATAATGGCAAGGACTATATAATAGAGTTTACGATAGAATCGGATTTTAACAGTTATAAAGCTGGAAAGTTGTTTTTTACACCAGACAATGGCCTATACCAAAATTTTCAAGAATTTGATAATTATGATTTTGAGGGCGAGGATTTAGAAAATGTCAATAATAATGGATATTCTGAAGGGGAGTTGGCTGGTTGCTTGGTGGAAAAAATGGAATATGAACGAGAACAAGCAATTCAAGAAATAAAGATACTGACAGAGGAGGAAAGAATGGCTTTTTGGGATTTGTGTTCGAATTTTGAGAAGATAGATCAAGTTATGGAAGAGTGGAATTTAGATTCTGATAAAGATGGCCTTTCAAATTATCAAGAGGGAATTTTAGGTACAGATATTAATAATACTGATACTGACAGGGACGATTTGTCGGATTATGATGAGGTAAAAATTTGGCAAACGGATCCTTCATTGCCAGACACGGATGGTGATGGTTATTTAGATGGTGATGAAGTTGAAAATGGTTACGATCCGCTAATATCAGGTAGCGCGAAATTGGAAGATATATAAAATAATTAAATTAATTATTAACTAAAAATAAATATATGGACAATGTTTTGCCGACAGAGCCGGTTCCCCAACCAGCCAAACCCAAACATAGAATTTCTTTTTTGGGCGTACTGCTAACTATAATCCTAGCGATCGTTATTATTATCCTGGGCGAAAGAATAATGTTTGATTTAAACAAGGTGGCTAATCCAGTGATTGAGTCGACCGTATCTGCCAGTCGAAGTGGATACTATCTCTCATCGGGTACCAATTTGGCTATGGAAAAATCAAGCTTGTCTGGTACGCGTATCTACTATCCGCGTGAAAGTTCAGGGGAATACAAGATGTATAAGGTGTTGATTCATTCTGCTTTTGTCTTGCCCATATTTTTATTGATGTTTTTACTTTATTACTGGCTGAACATGAAAAGACGTGATGAGAACTGGCAGGTGGTAATTTGGGGGTATATGGCAGCATCTATTTGGTTGTTATTACATCTAATTGGCGAAGTTGGTAAATATGTGGTTGATCAGTATAAAAATGCGGCAATATATATTATTTTAGTCTTTTTGGCTGTAGTTCTGACGTCCTTGGCTGTGTTTATTCAAAAGAAAAAAGTTGAAAATCAATAATTATGAAATATGAGATTAAAAAAATAGACATTTGGACTTGTGCGCGTTTCGCCGGATTGTTTTATGGATTATTTGGCTTAATACCCATGGTGTTTGCTGTAGTGGCGTTTTTTACCAATCGTGGTGGTTTTAGTATGCAAATGTTAGCAGTCTTCCTTTTCCCTTTAGGCTTATTTGTGGGAGGATTTGTGGTAGGTATAGTATTCGCTTTGGTATATAACACAATTGCTCATGAAGTGGGTGGTATTAAATTGGATATTGAATATAATGAAGATCAAACTTGAAAAATTTGAAGGACCCTTAGATCTGTTATGCCAGTTGATTGACAGTCAGAAATTAGATATTACAGAAGTGGCTTTGGCTGAAGTGGCTGAGCAGTATATCGAGTATTTAGATGAGATAGAGGAGGTAAATCCAGAGGATTTAGCTGATTTTTTGGTGGTAGCTTCGAGGTTGCTTTATTTAAAATCTCGAGCTCTTTTGCCTGGGCTTGATTCACTTGATGAGGATACGACAGACTTAGAAGAGCAGCTTAAACTTTACAAAAAGTTTTATGATGCCAGCAAATTAATTGAGAAGATATTAGATAAGGGAGAGATGTCTTTTGCGAGAAAGGAGGAGAGGGCAATGGTAAATTACAAGTTTGTACCTCGAGCTAGTTTAAATACTGAATTGCTTAAAAAAACATTACTTGGTATCATTGGCGGGATAGAGGTTAAGCAAAGATTACCGGAGAGGTCTATGAAGGAAGTTATCTCCATTAAACAAAAAATTCAGGAAATTAGAGATGTCTTTAGGGATAGGCAAGAGGCTGGCTTTGGTGATGTTTTAAAAGACAGCAGTAACCGCAAAGAGGTTATTATAAGTTTTTTGGGATTACTTGAGTTGGTTAAGCAGAGGTATATTCATATAGATCAAGGAGAAATGTTCGGTAGTATTGTGATTAGAAAGAAGGATATTTAATTAATAATATTTATGTTAACTTCCATAATAGAATCAGTTTTATTTGTATCAAACAAGCCCATTAGTATAAAAGAATTGGCACGTATTTGTGAGCGCAAGAAAGATGAGATAGAGTTAGCACTTGATAGCTTAAAAGAGAAATATGGTAGCGAAGAAAGTGGAATTAATCTTTTGCAAAACGGTGAGAATTTGGAGATGGTGACTAATCCAAAAAATAGTCAGTTGATATCTGGTTTGGTAAAAGATGAAGTTAAAAGTGAGTTGACTCGGCCACAACTTGAAACTTTAACGGTAATTGCTTATCGTGGGCCGATTAGCAAGCTTGAATTGGAGCAAATAAGAGGAGTTAATTGCAGTTTGATTTTACGTAATTTATTGATTAAGGGTTTAGTTATGGTTGAAGAAGATAAGGTTGTTGATAATAATACATATAGTATTAGTATGGAGTTTATGAGACATTTGGGAATTAATTCATTTGAAGAATTACCAAATTATGTGGAACTTTCAAAAAGTGAAGAGTTAGATGATGTAATCAAGGAGAGCAAGGAGATAGATTAGGAAATTATTTTATGTTTAATTTATTGGTTAGTTTAATAATTGCTTCGCAATTAATAGGTCCTATAACTGGAATTGTGGTTAATGTTAACCAGAGTATGGATTTGGGATTTCCTCAAAGAAGAATAACTGATAGTTTTGAACCAGTGATTGAAGCTCAAAACGCAATTGTGCTTGACGTGGCCTCAGGTAAGGTACTTTTTCAGAAAAAAGCTTTTGAAAGAAAGCCGATTGCTAGTTTGACTAAATTAATGACAGCCATTGTTTTTGTGGAACAAGATCCCGATTGGGAGAAGGCAGTAATTATAACTCAGGATGACAAGCAGAGTGGGGGCAAGGTGCAGGTTTTTCCTGGAGAGGTGATACGCTTGAGGGATGTTTTTAATACAGCCCTGATAGGCTCTGCTAATAATGCAGCCTATGAGTTGGCGCGTGCTACTGATTTATCTTATGATGATTTTATTTTAAAAATGAATGAAAAAGCTGAAGAGATAGGTATGGAGAATTTCAGATTTGTTGAGCCAACTGGGTTAAATCCAAAAAATCAAGCAACGGCTCGAGATGTAGCTTCGATGTTAGACTATGCCATGAGTCAAGATGAGATCAGAAAATCTTTATCTATGGTTCGTTATTCTTTTCAGGCAATGAGCGGACAAGATCATTATATTAAAAATACAAATGAACTTTTAGATAGCTATTTAAAGCCAATTGGCGGAAAAACTGGTTATTTGGATGAAGCTGGGTTTTGTCTGGCTAGTTTAGTTGAAACCAACATAATACAAAAAGGAATAATTACTGTTATTTTAGGAGCTCAAATCAGAGACGCCAGATTTCAAGACAATAAGTTTGTGACCCAATGGGTGCTAGATAATTGGAGATGGAGTGATTAATTTTAATTTATGGAATTTACTTTTTTAAATAATTTACCCGGGGAATTGGCAACTTTTATTATTGCGATGATGCCCGTGGCTGAAGTGCGTGTATCTGTGCCAGTGGCGCTTGAGGTGTATGATATGACTATTGGGTCAACATTGTTTTGGTCTTTGGCGGGTAGTTATACCATTGCTTTTTTGTTGATAAATTTGATTTCTCCAATATCACAGTATCTAAGTGAGAAATCAGCTTTTTTTAAAAAGTTTTTTGATTGGCTTTTTGAAAGAACACGCAATAAGTTCTATAATAAATATCATAAGTTTGGAGATATAGCCTTGGTACTTTTTGTGGCTATTCCTTTACCAACGACCGGGGTATGGACGGGAGCTATTGCGGCTTGGCTGTTTGGTATTCCTAAAAAGAAAGCTTTTGGTTTAATAGCTTTGGGCGCGTTAATATCTGTAATTATTGTGAGCTTGATAACTTTGGGTATTTTTAAATTTATTTTTTAAAAAATATGAGTCAAAAGAAGAGATTAGTTATAGGGAATTGGAAAATGAAGCTTTCATATAAGGAAAGCCTTGATTTGGCGCAGAGTTTAGTTGAAGGATTTAAGGGTAGAGACGATCTTGAGGTGGTGGTCTGTCCGTGCTATGTGGCTTTGCCTGATGTAGCTCAAATACTTTCAGGAAGTACATATAGATTAGGGGCTCAAGATGCTTTCTATCATGAAGCGGGATCATACACTGGTGAGGTTTCCCCAGAGGTGTTACGCGAGGTGGGTTGTGAGTTCGTAGTTGTTGGCCATTCCGAACGTAGGAAATATACAGGTGAAACTGACGAAGATGTTAATCGTAAAATTAAAGCAAGTTTGGATAATAATTTAATTCCTATTATGTGTGTGGGAGAAACACTGGACGAGAGAAGAGAGGAATTGACTGATTTAACAATTGTGCGTCAAGTTACTAAAGGATTAGAGGATATTAAATTTGAAAAAGGCCAGCGGCTGATAGTCGCTTATGAGCCAGTCTGGGCGATTAGCCCTGCTCCATCAGCTCGTCCCGAAGATGTTAAAGAGGTTATGCAAATTATTCATAGTTTGCTTAGAGATTTTTTTGAGCCCGATGTTTTGGAAGAGAGTATCAGTTTGATTTATGGAGGATCTGTGGATGCTAAGGATGCGAATGGGTTTATGAATGAATTGTGTGAGGGTGTGATCGTGGGTGCAGAAAGCTTGAAATCTAAGAATTTTATAGATATACTAAAAAATATTAAATTTTAACTTATGCTTTACGTAATTTTTTTTGCCATTGCTATAGTGTGTGCCTTGATTGTTTTTTTTATTATTAAAAAACATGCACACAAACTAGATAGATTTGATGGCGAAGTAGAGCAATCTGAAAAACAGGCTGAAATTAAGAAGCAATTGATTGAAAATAAATTAAAGAAGAAATTTTCTTTGGCGGGAAGTAAAATTAGCGACTCAAGTAAGGTGGCTAGTAGTAAGCTTAAGCAAATTAGCGGAAATTGGTCTTTGAAATTCAAAAAAGTGTTACCCAAGAAAAGAAAAGAAAAACCAGTTAAGCTGGAAAAGAAAGAGAAGACCAACGGAAATTTAATTGAGGCGCAAGTTTTGCTCAAGCAAAGAAAATTTGACGAAGCAGAAAAAAAATTCATGCTTCTTTTAAAAGAGGACACCAGTAACTTAGATATCTATATGGGATTGGGTGCAATCTATATGGCCAAGAAAGATTTTGTTACAGCAGAAGAAACTTTCTTGCATGTATTAAAAAAAGACGCAAAAAATGCTTCTGCGTATAAAGAGATAAGTCAGATTTTTAAGATACAAAAGAAATGGCAAGACCTGAAGAAGAATGGCCAGTTGGCACTAGACAGTGGATTAAAAGAGGCTTGGATATATATTAATATGGGAGTAGCTGATAAAAAGATGGGTTATCCGGAAAAGGCGGAAGAACTATTTAAAAAGGCAGTTGAAACAGAACCTGAGAATGAGGCATTCCTTGACTACTTATTTGAAGTGAGTATAATAAATAAAAATAGGGAATTGGCTGGAAAAACCCTTAATACCTTGAAGAATATCAGTACAGATGAAATTAAGCTACAGAGTTATAGGGACAAATTGGATATACTTTGAAAGATTTGCCGTCTTAGCTCAGTGGTAGAGCACTTCCATGGTAATCAATGGAGTGATGGAGAGAGGGGAGAAAAAAGCGACCTCGTGCAGAAAAGACGGGATTACTGGGGATATCTGGGGTTTTAGCTCCCATGTCATCGGAAGTAAATGGGTCGAGGCGACCTCTCCAAAATTACCATTAAAAATTTATAATTTGCCGTTGTAGCTCAGTTGGTAGAGCACTTCCATGGTGAGTCACATTAGACTCTTGCCCCTCCAGAGGGAAATCTCTGGTTGAATCCCGAATTACGGTTAAAGGCCTGAACATAAGGCTCAGACCGTGGCGTCAATTAACAATACGCCCGAACGACTGCCAAGGGAGACTAAGTTCTATGTTTGCAGAATATGTCTAAGATACAGTCTAACCCTCTGATAAATGTTTTTATTAAACAGAGGTGTAAGTGAAGGAAGGGGTCCGCAGTTCGAATCTGCGCAACGGCTCCATCAAAGAGCACTACAATCAACTTGGAGTGCTTTTTGTATGGACATTCAAATTCTCGCGCAAAAGTTTTATGATTACTCGGACTATATCAAGGGATATGCCCAACCGACAATCAAACGTTACCGGCAGATGATAAATTACTATACCCGATTTGCTGGCATAACTGAAATCGAGGAGGTAACACTGGAAAATATCCGTAAACTTTTTTACTACGGACGGACTGAAAGAAAATGGTCAACCAATACATTTATTGGTTATCATAAGTCATTGATTGTTTTCTTTCGATGGTGTGAAAAAGAGGGATATATGAAATTTAACCCGATTGATGAAATTGAAGTGCCGAAACTTGAAAAACGCCTGCCACCGAAACTGACCAAACAAGAGGCAATGAGAATTTTGGAGGTAGTGCAGAACTATCCGTATATCAATGATTTTCTACGTCAAAGAAATTATGCTATATTCACCACGTTTATAATGGCTGGATTGCGGAGAAGTGAGTTATTACATTTGAAATGTGTTGATGTGGAGATTGATAATTTGTCGCTATTTGTCAGGCAAGGGAAGGGGAATAAGGATCGCGTGATACCGATTAATTATAAATTAGCTGAGGTATTAAAAAAATACGCTCGTGAGCGTAAGAAGTTAAATAAGACCTGCCCAGAATTTTTCGTCTCGCTATATAAGAACATGGGTTTGCAGGATAATGGATTGAAATTGGTGGTTGGGCAAATTGTGCAAGCATCGGGGATAAAATTTTCAATGCATAAGCTCAGACACACTTTTGCCACGCTGATGCTTGAAGGAGGGTGCGACATTTACTCGTTATCAAAGATGATGGGGCATAATGACATAAAAACGACTACGATTTATCTCGCGGCGAGTGTGGAACATTTAAGGGAGCAGATTATTAAACATCCGATGAATGATTTGTGATTAATTAAACGAAGTAAAAATTTATTTCCAAGGATTAAATTCGACTAATTAGCGTTTTTTTTCACCGGATTTACGGCCGGCTTGATCGGGTACGCGTGGTCCCGGAGTTATAAAGGTGGTCGACTGCCCCAGGTTTTTTATATCCTTAATAAGCCTTGCAATCGGAATACCTGTCTCTTTGTGTTTTTTGAAAATTTTTGCAAGTTCCGTTCCTGATAAGGTTTTGCCGGGTTCTGCCAATATAAGGGTTTGTAAGTTATAAACGCCATCATTTTCATCACCTGACTTTTGCATGGAAGATAACAGAACTTCGGGCTCGATTTCAGTCATCATGTCCTGCATACCTGCGCCGTGATAATTAGCGTATCCGGCATTTTCAACCATGCCGAGCATTATAGGCAAATGCCACAGGTCTTCTTCCGTAAAAGGTATATGCATGTCGCTGTAATCAATAAACGGTTTTTTGTCTATCCTCATTTGAAAATGGTAATGTGGTTTTTTCGCCTCTTTACGGAAAGCAAGGCTATGACCGGTGAGATCGCCTTTGCCACATGAAAAAGACCATTCCAAATTTTTGTACTTAACCGTGTACTCAAAGACTTTATCTGGATTTTTTTCTTCCTCCAAATCATTTATGTTCCCGGCTGATATTTCGCTATTGGCCATCCACCGGACGAATGATTGAAGTCTGAGGTAATTAAATTTTTTGAAAATTAGCCCAGCGTGTTTTTTATTAAAACCGACAGGTCTTAATAGCCAGTGCATGCATGGTTTTTCAAGCGTAAAATCTGTTAAAAAGTTTCCACAAAGAAAACACATCTCTTTTGCTAATTCTTCCTTAAATTCTTTATAAGCACGATCGTTATCTCGCTTGATTTTTTCGTTGATCTCTTTGATTTTTTCTTTGCTAAGGGAATTAAAGAAACGGCCTACATCCTTGGCTTGTTGATTTATGTTGTTAGTCGGCATAATTTAATTTATATTTGAAGTGAATGATTTATGATGAAGGTTATGATGAAGGTAATGTATAAAATCCATTAGCATTGCAACGGAACACCGGGAAATTCTTTTATACTAACCATATATCGAATTGACATTTGTGGATCCCGTTTGTCTTCTGGTATAAAAACAACTACCATATTATCTTTTAATTTTAAGCTAAGTAAAAATACGATCACCTCCTCACAAAATGACGTCATGTTTTGCCAGCAAGTTTCAAGTGTTTCTTCGATTGACTTATCAAAAATAGACGGTAAAATCACCTTGACTTTGAAATTTTCATCAAGGATATATTTGAGAAGTGGCAACGACCACCCTTCATGTTCAATTTTACGCCTTAATTCGCGGAAAGATGCATACCACACAGCCTTATGGTTGTTAATAAATGAATTTAACGCCTTAAACCTATCATCCTCTTCTTTTAATACAAAATTTTTTAAGCCTCTACGAAATTTTTTCTCATCTTCTTTGAATAAAAAACCAATGTTAGAGCCCATGTACAAGGAATGTTTTATAAGTGCTCCTATAGCCATTTGTCCTCTGATAAAAAAATCCTTAAAAAAAACATTTAATTCATCATCAATTGGCTCAGTGACGTCAATTTGATTGCCATGGTATTTGCCGTCTTTTTTCGTTTGTACAGCTTCAATATGTTTTGAAATTATGTCCAGGCATTTGTCTTTTGCCATTTTCATTTCTACTAAATTTTGAAAAACTGGATGATAGCTATTATCGTATTCAAGTTGTTCATCTTTTTCACATACACAAGCTCGGATGTTAGCTTGCCCCATCATAAAACGGGCATAAAAATCATCACCTGTTTTTATGTTATATGATTTTCTTAAAACCCCAACAGATGAATGCTTATTCATATGACACTTTTTATACTTTTTACCACTACCGCAAGGGCAGGGATCGTTTCTACCTATTTTTGACATAAAAAATTATGTTTTAACTTTCAATTTCATTATAGGACTAAAGCCTTAAAAGGTAAAATTCAGCTCTTTATTTATCTCCTGATTTGAGCTATAATTAAAGTAGTTAAACATGATAATTTATGGACAAAAATAGGCAACAAAAAATTTACGAGTTACTGAAAAGAGGTCATAAAATGGTAGAAAATAAGGAGGAGCTTCCGGCTGATTGGGCCAGGGAGTTTTTTCCACCTGAAAGACGCGAATACGAGCTGGTTTATAATGGTAAGGACAGCGAGGAGAAAATCATAGCGGATACAATGGCCGTGCCATTCCAGCCAGTAAGTACTTTCGGTCAAAATGGAGTTGATTGGCATAATCAGCTAATTTTTGGTGATAACATTCAAGCATTAAAAAGACTTCTACAAATGAAAGAAGCTGGTGAATTAATAAATGCAGACGGGACTCCAGGAGTACGACTGATTTATATAGATCCGCCATTTGCCACCAGAAAAGACTTCCATGGGAGTCAGGATCAAAAAGCGTATCAAGACAAGATAGCAGGCGGTGAATTTTTAGAGTTTTTACGAAAGCGTCTCGTGATTATGCGAGAGCTCCTTTCCGACGATGGCAACATTTGTGTACATCTTGATTGGAAAAAAGGTCATTATGTAAAAGTATTAATGGATGAAGTTTTTGGTGAAACTAATTTTAAAAATGAAATCATCTGGAGTTATCAACGTTGGACAGCAGGATCAGATGCTTTCCAAAAAACCCATGATACACTTTTTTGGTACGCGAAACATCGAAATAAAGTGTTGTTCACAAAACAAATGGAACCTTATTCAGAAAAGTCAGCACATCAGGCTAAACGGCAGACTATTGTTGAAGAGGGTAAATTAATCCAAAATTATACCGAGGATACAGTTAGAGAGAAATCAATGCGTGATGTTTGGGATGTGTCGATAATTAATTCACAAGCTAAAGAGAGAATAGATTATCCTACTCAGAAGCCCGAGGCATTACTTGAACGAGTGATAAAGTCTCTCTCATCAGATGGGGATATAGTTTTGGATTGTTTTGCTGGTTCTGGTACAACCGTGGCAGTAGCAGAAAAACTTAATCGTAGATGGGTTGCCATTGACATAGGGAAATTTGCTGTTTACACAATTCAAAAAAGAATGTTGAATTTGTGTGAAGGCATAGGTAATACAGGTGAAAAATTACAAATAAAACCATTCACACTTTATAATGCTGGATTATACGATTTTGAAACGTTAAAGGAATTACCATGGGAGAATTGGAGATTTTTTGCACTTCGTCTTTTTGAATGTAAGGATGAACCCCATAAAATTCGTGGATTTGAAATGGATGGTAAACGACAAGGGTCAAGCGTGCTTGTTTTTAATCATTTTGACAAAGGAACAGTAAATAAAGAAACAATTGCAGACATTCATGCCAGCGTCGGCAAATCAGTCGGAGATAAATGTTTTATAATTGCACCTCGTGGAGTTTTTATTTTTCAGGAGGATTTTGTGGAAATGGACAATGTTAGATACTACGCTTTACGTATCCCATATTCATACATCAATGAAATACATAGACGCAAATTTTCGGCTTTGAGGCAGCCAAACGATGAGACGGCTGTGAATGAAACAGTAGAGGCAGTTGGCTTTGATTTTATACAGCCACCTGAAGTTGAGCTGGACATTAAACCGAAAAAGGACAGTGTGATGATTAAAATTAAAAAATTTGAAAGTCGGGCCAGGATTAAGGGTACAGAAAAAATAACCAAGTATGAAGCGCTTTCAATGGTTATGGTAGATTTTGATTACAAAAATGAAGTGTTTGATTTGGACAAAGTTTTTTATGCCGGAGCTATTAAAGAAAATAAATGGAAAATAGAACTCCCAACAAAGGAGATAAGGGGCGATGTAATGTTGGTACTCTTGGACATTTACGGTAATGAGTCACGTCGGGTATTCAAGAAAAAAGAACTTATAAGTAGTAAACTAAATTCTAAAAAATAACTATGCCAAGACGAAATCACAATGCGACACAACGTTTCCATAATTCTGATTTAGTTTTAGAGGTTGGCAGTTCGGTGGATCGGAAAAAATGGGACGAGAGTAAATATGAGTCATTTATTGACGAGCTTTGTGGTACTCGTGAATACCAAAAGGAAGCCATCAAAACCGCACTAAGATACTTACTCGGGGGTGAGTATCGGGATTTAAGGGATTTGGCGTCAAAAAACTTTTTACAGAACGATAAACTAAATGAAAAATACGGTTCACAGGCGAGTTTAGAGCGCCATCTACAACTACCTAACCAGTTATCCGCGTCTTTAGATTTGGCAACTGCAACTGGGAAAAGTTATGTGATATATGGGATCGCAGCAATTATGCTGGCTGAGGGGGCAGTAGATAGAGTGCTGGTCTTGTGTCCATCAACCACGATAGAATCAGGACTTATTGAAAAATTCAAAGGTTTAGCCGGCAGTGCGGATTTGAGAGATTTACTCCCAGCAAATTCAGTGATTAATGCTCCCGGAATTATCAACGCAAGCGAGAGCATAGTCTCTGGTAGTATTTGTGTTGAGAATTACCATGCGATCTTGGCTCACGTTAGATCGTCAATTCGTGACAGCTTAAAAGGCAAGGGAGAAAATACTTTGATTTTAAATGATGAGACTCATCACGTGGTAAACGAAGCAACTGCTAAAGTTAAAAAATGGAAAGAGTTCCTTACTGATTCAGAATTTGGCTTCCGCTATATTATAGGACTTTCAGGCACATGCTATGTTGGTAACGAGTATTTTACAGATATAATTTATCGTTATTCATTGCACGATGCTATGGAGCAGAGATTTGTTAAAAAGGTTCAATACGTGGCTGAGATGCCACAAACAAGACAAAGCGAGGATGAAAAATGGCAATTGGTAGTTAATCGTCACGAAGAGATAAGGAAAAATTTAAAAATACATAATCTAAGACCATTGACGATCGTCATCACCCGAGACATTAAAGTATGTAAGGATGTAGCAGATAAATTCAAGGCATTTTTAGGAGCACAAACAGATAAAAGTCGAGAACAAATAGATGAACAAGTGTTAGTCATTCATAGTGACGCACCCGATTTATCGCGGCTCTCAAGTGTAAATAATAAAGCCAGTAAAGCTGAATGGATTTTTTCTGTATCAATGTTAAACGAGGGATGGGACGTGAAAAGAGTTTTTCAAATCGTACCACATGAGAAAAGAGCTTTTGAGAGTAAATTGTTAATCGCTCAAGTGTTGGGCCGGGGTTTGCGTGTACCTGACGATTGGCAAGGTGAGCAACCAGTGGTAACTGTTTTTAATCACGATAAATGGGCAGATGACATCCGACATCTTGTCTACGAGGTTATGGAGCTTGAAAAACGTATTCCATGTTTTCCGCTTAATAAATCTGAATACAATTTTGAGTTAATAAACATTGAATACGATCCGAAAGCAAGGGCAGAGACTTATCAGATGGATAAAAAGTATAAAATGTTTGAAAAAGGGTTTGTAGACCTTTCGACCGAACAATCTACGGAAGAAGTAAGAGTCGAATTTGAAGAAGCCGATACCGGCGTACGCAACCAATGGAAAACTAAAATAAAACACAAAACTTATTCTTCCAGGGAGATGGCTGAAGTTATGTATCGGAGATTTGAGGATTTAGAGGATAAAAGCGATCGAGACCATTACACGAAACAGTTTCCGGTAGATAAACTGGAGGAGATAGTTTTGTTGTCATTAAAAAAGAGTCACAATAAGGCAGTGACTGAAAACATGAGGCAAAAATTTTTGCAGTCATTGGGAACGCTTCAAAGAAAAGAAACGCAAGTCGTGAGATATGACTTTGAAGCGAGCAATTACAAAATAGTTAATACAAACGAGCGACAACAAGATAGCGTTAACGCTTCAGGACTTAGGAATGGATCTACACTTTTCTATACCGACAAAACAGAAGCCAGTATACCGGATGAAGCACGAGAGTTTTTTGAAGAAGCAACAGAGGACGGGAGTGGCTATAAATGTGTGAGAGTTGCCAATCACTATGATTTCAAAACACCCCTAAATGGTGTAATCGCGGATCATGATAATGAACGTCGTTTTGTTAAAGAGTTAACGAATTCCGATAACGTCAAACATTTAGAGGCTTGGATTAAATCAACGTCCATGGGTTTTTATGAAATTGATTATTTTTGGAAAAAAGGAGAACATCCAAAGCGCGGTAAGTTTAATCCGGACTTCTTTGTTAAAATCAATGGATTAATTTCAGTGGTTGAGATAAAGGGAGATGAGGAAATAAGCGATCCGGCAGTGGAAAACAAAAAAAAGTACGAATATGCAATAAAACATTTTGATACCGTAAACAAGTATTTAATAAAGCAAAAATCAAAAAAGAGGTATAAGTTTAATTTTTTATCGCCGATAGACTTTAGTAAGTATTTTCAAAGTTTACGAGATAGTGATATAGCTAATTTTAGATCACAATTAGACGTTACCTTGAGTACATAGAGCTATAAAATCTGACAAATCTGACAAAAATGAGGGGCTGACAGCCTCCAATGAGACCTCTGAAGCACCCAAACAAGCCGTGTGCGATTTTCTAAGCATAAAGGGATAAAATTACATATAAACGAGGATATAGCTCAAAATAAAACCTATCAAATATACAAATTACACAGAACAACGGCTAAAAACACAACCATACCTTACACACATCACACTTTTATGGGGTATAAACCTAACAAAATCCGACACAATCCGACACTTTTGGGGTATTTAACAAAAGCGATTTCACTGGATAGAACCCATCAGATGTGATATAAATAAAATAACAATTTAAGTGACCTAACCCTTTCGATTTATCGGGAGGTATGGTCAAAAGTCGATCAAGCGTAAAGAACCCATCATGGGGTTGCTTGATCGCCGTATCGGGAAACTGATACGTTCGGCGTAAGCCGGAGACCTGTGGTGGGCTTTTTGTATTAAAAAAAGTCGATGGTCGAAACCACGAATGTCAAAACTTGAAAATTACGCACGATTTAATTAACTTATGAATTAAAAATATGGAAAATAATAATCAAAAAAGAAAAAAGAAATTTTATAGACGCTGGTGGTTTTGGGTAATTATTGTTTTTATAATACTAATTCTTATAACCCCTAAGAACGAAGATAAAGAAAAAACAACAAAACAAGTTGAGCAAATAACGCAAGAACAAGATCAGCAACAAAATCAACCTTCTCAAGAATTAGTAGAGTTTAAAATAATTGATTATGCTGTTTTGAGAAAATGGAATCCCGACGATGCTTCTAAAGCAATAGGAATGGAAATTTTAATTAGTGAAGATGATGCTTCAAAAGAAAACATTATCAACTTGATAAAATCCATTGGATCAAAAAGTGAAAAAGTATTAGTAAAAGTTTATCAAAATAAAGAAGCATGGGAACAAGAAAAAAGTGGAGATTATGGGGAAGAATATAATAGTGGATATCTGATTTATTATGTAAAAAATCTCACAGACTCAGGAGCTTATAAAGGCATTGATGAAATTCGTTGGTTTCAAGAAAAAGGACAACTTGAAGAATTAATGGGAACAAAAACAAAAATTAAATAAATGATTATAAATAAAAATTTACTCAAAGTCAGCAAAAATTAAAGAATGATGTTGGCTTTTTGGGCTTTCAGTATTTTTATAACCAAAGTCAATAATAAACAGTTGTTTTGGTTGTCCACAGGGAGCTATTTTGCATTCAATTGTGGTCGTGTTATAATTTCAACAGAGTTCATGAACTTTCAAAATTAATAAGCAAAAATCCTTGCGGTGTAAATTGTCGTAGGCAACTCAACAGCTTAGACTGTTGTGCCCTTAAAGAACGCGTATAAACAAGCGCTGGTTCACGAGTCAGAAGAGACTCCTGCTCAGCAAGAATCATAAAGACGACACAACATGATTCTTCGCTTCAAGGTATCCTGATAGACCAATTGTCTATTTTAACCAAGGGTGGGGTGTATAGAGCCTCCGAATTTCTACCAGTTTTTTGATTGATAGAAATCCGGAGGTTTTTTGTTTTAAAAATTTTCGTTTTCAATCAAACTGGTTTTAAACATATGGAGAACATCAAAGACCTGTTTGAGCAATTTATCAAACACAAGCGTACTGAAGGGCACGCACCTATGACGCTTAAGAATTACCGTGAGCATTTTAATTTGCTAATGGAATTTAAGCCCGACCTTGAATTAAAGGATTTGACGGAAAAAACAATGGTTGAATTTTTTGAATATAGGGATACCAGGGAGAGGGCAGTGGGAAAAGAAAAGGTCGTAAGACAGTTAAAAAATTCAAGCAAAGCAACTGCCATGGGCAAATTAAGCTCTTTTTTTACATGGTTGGCTGATGATAAAAGAAAATGCATTGAATCCAATCCCTTTGAAAAAATTAATTATCCAAATGTCGAGTATACAGATAAAAGAGCGTTAACGCTGGATGAGATTTATAAAATCCTGAACGTAATCAATAATGAAATGCGCTGGCAGAATTTACTGCTCAAGAAGAGAAATGTTGCCATGATAAACTTTCTTTTGTTTACTGGCGTCAGGAAAGGGGAGCTTTTGGGATTAAAACTGTCCGACCTTGATTTCAAGCGTAAGGCAATAATGATACGGGGAGAAACATCAAAATCCAAAACCACAAGAACCATACCTATGAGTTTTGAGTTAGTGCAATACTTAGAGGATTACCTAAGAGAACGCGCTGATTATAAAACCGAGTATTTATGGGTTTCAAATAATGATGATAGGAAATTTACAGAGCATGGGATGAAACATTTTGTGGAACAGCTCAAAGGCAAAACCGAGATCAACTGCCATCTTCACAGATTCAGGCATACGTTCGCTGTCAATTTCTACAAGCAAAAGAGCAATATAGTCGCGTTGAAAAAACTTCTCGGACATAAAACTTTCAAGATGACAGTGAGTTATTTGCGCTCCTTGGACGACGAATACGTGGCCCAGCAGATGCAGGAGTTTCGCCTTGCGAACTTTATGTAGATCCGGTATGATTAAAGCACATTAACAATTAAATAGTTTGTTGTAGCGTTTTTATAGAGCCGATTCTACTAACTGGTTCAGCTGGTAAATAGGTCCAGGCGCTAATAACGGCATTTTGAAGATAACAACCCTTTCCCCAGCAAATTCAGCGTTTCTGGGGGAATGGGGGTAGCGCTGTTTAATGGTAAGGAAGGGGTCCCGAGTTCGAGTCTCGGAGACGGCTCCAGAAAATTGACACTGTATGTTGTCAGTTTTTTGTTTTGAACGACTTTAATGTTAAAATCAAATTAGGTTGGCTGATGAAAATAAACAAGGAAAATTGTTTTGATTTATATAATTAACCAGAAAGTGAGAAAATAAAAACATTATGATAGATTTAGCGGTAATTGGTGGAGGTCCAGCTGGAATGATGGCAGCTGGCAGGGCATCAGAAAATGGTGCTAGTGTTTTGATATTAGAAAAAAATAAGAAACTTGGAACTAAATTATTAATCACTGGCAAGGGTAGGTGTAATATTGTTAATGCCGAATTTGAAATTAGAAAGGTTATTGAAAAATTCGGCAAAAATGGTAAATTTCTTTATTCTGCTTTACATAAATTTGGTGGACCAGAAATTGTTGGTTTTTTTGAACAATTTGGCGTAAAAATAAAAATTGAAAGGGGAAACAGAATTTTTCCTGTGAGTGATAATGCAAAAGATATATTAGATGCTCTTGTTGGGTATATGAAGAAAAATAAGGTTAAGATTCAAGCTAATTCGGAAATAAAAGACATTATTGTGAAAGAAAATAGTATTCAAAAAATAGTTTTAAAATCAGGAGAAGAAATAATGGCTTCAAATTATGCAATTTGCACAGGTGGTAAGTCGTATCCGCTGACTGGGTCAACTGGGGATGGATATAACTGGCTTGAAAGAATGGGGCATACAGTTATTTCACCATCACCATCTCTTGTGCCAATTATATTAAAGGAAAAATATGTAAAAGATCTAGAGGGTCTTAGTTTGAAAAACGTTCAAATTGATGTGTATCAGAATAAGAAAAAGAAAGATAGTCGTTTTGGTGAAGCGATTTTTACAGCTAACGGGTTGAGTGGACCGATAATTTTGGACATGAGTAAAAGAGTTGGTGAATTGCAAATCAGTGGACAAGTAATACTCAAAATTGATTTTAAACCTGCTCTAGAATTTAAGATACTTGATAAAAGAATTCAGATTGATTTTTCAAAAATGAAAAATAAGATGTTTAAAAATAGTCTGGATTTACTTTTACCAAAAAAGTTGATTCCGGTTATAATTAAGTTGTCCAAGATCGATGAAGAAAAGAAAACAAATTCAATCACAAAAGAGGAAAGAAGCAGATTATTACATTTATTGAAAGAGTTTGAGTTGAACGTATTAAGACTTGATGGTTTTAATAAAGCCATAGTCACGGCTGGAGGAGTAGATTTAAAAGAAGTTGATCCCAAAACAATGAAATCAAAAATTATAGACAATCTATATTTAGCTGGTGAAGTTCTAGATATTGACGGACCGACTGGTGGATATAATTTGGAAGTTGCATGGTCAACCGGGTATTCTATAGGAGATGACTTTTAAAAATATCTTATACAAAAAACTACTCAATTTATTCAATCAAGTAGTTTTTTGTTGGTTAAAATTTTAGCTATTTTTTCCTGCCTACTTTGACTCTTTCATTCTCAGATAAAGATTGTTTTCTCAGGCGAATGTGATTTGGAGTTATTTCAAGATATTCATCATTGCTCATAATACCCATTCCTTTTTCAAGCGTTAGTTTTAATGGGGGAGTTAAATTGATCGCTTCATCAGCTCCAGAGGCCCTCATATTGGTCAGGTTTTTTCCTTTTATAGGGTTAACTGTCATATCGTTTCCTTTTGATGTATTGCCAATAACCATGCCTTCATATACTTTTGTATTTGAGTCTATATATAGAGTTCCTCTGTTTTGAAGATTATAAAGTGAAAAATCAAGAGCCTTTCCAGTCGCCATTGATATCATTGACCCAACATTTCTTTTTTTTATACTTCCCACATAAGGCTTGAATCCAATTACTCTTGTATTCATAATCCCTTCGCCTCTGGTGTCTATTATAAATTCATTTCTGTATCCAAGCAGTCCTCGTGTAGGTATTTCAAAAATAATTCTTGTATTATTATTTTTTGATTCCATATTCATCATATTGCCATACCTGCTAGACAGTTTTTCAATAATAGCGCCTGACGTTTTTTCGGGTACGTTGATAGTGACTTCTTCATATGGTTCTAGTTTTTCTCCATCTTTTTCTTTTATAATCACATGTGGTTCAGATATTTGCATCTCATAGTCTTCACGACGCATATTTTCGAGTAGAATTGCAATATGCATTTCGCCTCTTCCATATATCTTGTAATGATCAATTGCGGAGAAATCAATTTTTAAACCAACATTTACCTCTAATTCTTTTTCTAATCTTTCTTTGAGTTGCCGGTTGGTGATGTGCTTCCCGTCTTTTCCTGAGAATGGGGAGTTATTTACAAGTAAATTTAATGAGATAGTTGGTTCGTCAATATCAATTGCAGGTAAAGCTTCTTGGTCTTTATCAACGCAGATTGTTTCACCAATAAAGATGTTTGGAAGGCCGGCAATCATTACAATATCCCCAGCGTTGGCTTCTTTGACTTCTTTTCTATCCAATCCTTCAAAGGTAAATAATTTGGTAATTTTTCCTTCGCGAATCTCTCCTTGCGTGTCTTTTATAACAACTCTGGAATTGTCTTCCACTTTACCCTCATAAATTCTACCGATAGCAAGTCGCCCAAGAAAATTATCATAAGCTAGATTGAATGGTTGTATTCGCAAAGGTTTGCTTATTGCTTCTTTATTTGAGGCAATGGGCACTTCTTTTAATATTATATCTATTAGAGGAGTAAGGTCTTTTGAGCCATCACCTAGGTTTGTTTTGGCAATACCATCTCTAGCAACTGTGTAGATTGTAGTAAAATCAAGTTGTTCATCATTGGCGCCCAAGTCAAGGAAAAGCTCATAGACCATTTCTTTTGCAGATTCAGGATCAGCTGATGGTTTGTCTATTTTATTCAATACTACAATTGGCTTTATTCCTAGATCAAGGGATTTTTTGAGAACAAATTTTGTTTGTGGCATTGGACCTTCTTGAGCATCAACTACCAGTAAAACAGAATCAACGGAACGCAAAACACGCTCAACTTCTGATCCAAAGTCGGCATGCCCTGGCGTATCTACAATATTTATTTTTGTATCCTTGTAATAAACAGAAGTATTTTTTGAATAAATAGTTATACCTCTCTCTTGTTCAAGGGTGTCGCTGTCCATGCTATCCCCAGCTTCTGCCATACCTGCTTGTTGCATAAGCGCATCAGTTAGGGCAGTTTTTCCGTGATCAACATGAGCGATGATTGCGATATTGCGTATTTCCATAGTTTGAGGGTTAAATAAGAGAATATTAAGATAAATTAAAACCGCCTTTCTAAAAGCGGATTATATAGCTTTCGGTGAGACTACTTTTGCTTGTATCTCTATTTATACTATATTTTTTTTAAATTGTCAAGGACTATAATTAACTACGCCTTGACAATAAATAAAAAATATGCAATAATTATACTATTACTATTAGACATAAGCAATTTATATTTAAAAAGCTTCTCTGAGAAGCTATTTTTTTAAACTAAAATAATATGGAAACATTTAAAGAACTTGGATTAAATTCCGATATAATGAAGAGTCTTGATGATTTAGGCTTCACTGAGCCCTCACCCATTCAGGAGAAGGCTATTCCTTTTATATTAAAAGCGAAGAAAGATTTGATAGCTCTAGCGCAAACTGGAACAGGCAAGACGGCTGCTTTTGGCTTGCCAATTTTAAATCAAATAAAAGCAGGTGAGAAAGATTTGCAAGCCATAATCCTTTGCCCAACCAGAGAGCTGTGTCTTCAAATTGCTAAAGACGTAAAGGAGTTAGCTAAACACTCAAAAGGGATAGACGTGACTGCTGTTTATGGCGGAGAGAGAATTGATATTCAAATCAACGCGCTAAGAAGAGGTACTAATATCGTAGTAGGCACTCCTGGTCGTGTGCACGATTTGATAAGAAGAAGAATTTTAAATCTTCAATCTATTAAATGGGTAGTGTTAGATGAGGCTGATGAAATGTTAGACATGGGGTTTAAAGATGAGCTAGACGCTATTTTAGAACAAACTCCAAAAACAAGACAGACTTTGCTTTTTTCAGCAACCATGTCGAGAAGTGTTGGCGCTATTGCTAAAAAATATATGGCGGAAGCTGAAGAGATAAGTATTGGTACAAAAAATATTGGAGCAGACAATGTATCTCATGAATACTATTTAGTTCAGGCCAGAGATCGGTTTGAATCTTTGAAAAGAATTTTGGATTCCTTGCCTGGAGTTTATGGCATTCTCTTTTGCAGAACAAGAATTGAGACTCAAGAAGTTGCTGATAAGTTGAGACGAGCGGAGTATGATACAGATGCTCTGCATGGTGATATTTCTCAAAGTGTTCGAACAAAAATTATGGATAGATTTAAAAGAAAGAAAATGGGATTACTTGTTGCAACTGACGTTGCTGCCAGAGGTATTGATATAAACGACCTTACTCATGTTATAAACTACAACTTACCTGATAAAGATGAAGGATATACTCACAGAAGTGGCAGAACAGGCAGAGCCAAAAAAAGCGGAGTGGCTATCTCTATTGTTAGCCCCAGAGATGCCAGAAGAATTAGAGGATTAGAGAATATTGTAGGGAAAACGATCGAGCAAAAACAAGTGCCAAATGGAGAAGATGTTTGTTTAAAACAAATTAATAATTTTATTGAAGAAATTGAGAATACTGACATAAAAAGTGCAGGTAATCAAAAATATTTTGAAGAAATTACTAAAAGATTGAAAAAAATCAATAAAGAAGATTTGATAAAATATTTTGTTACTCATAAATTTAGTCATCTTATGGGCAGTTATGAAAGTGCTCGTGATTTAAATACTACCTCTAGGGATTTTGGAGCAAGGAGTAATGATAGTAGATCAAGAGTAATGGGTGATTCTGTTTATTTAAAAATAAATTTTGGTAGAAAACACGGATTTGGTATAAAAGATCTTTTTGCATTAATTAATTCAAATAAAAATTTGAAAGGCATTGAGCTTGGGACAATAGAATTAAAAGCAGAATATTCAATTTTTGGAGTTGAGAAAAATAGGGCTGATGATGCTATTAAGAATTTGAATGGATTAAGCTATAGAGGTAAGAAAGTAAGCGTAATTCGAAGCAATGAGGCAATCAGAGAAAATAGAAGGCCAAGCCGTGGTAGACCGAGTAGAGGAAGATCAGACGGAAGACCCAGTGGTGGAAGACCAAGCAGAGGAAGAGCAGATGGGGGACAAGGCTATTCAAGAGATAGACGAGGCTCCAATAATTCTAAAGGATCAAGTAGGGGATTTAGAGGCGGAAGAGGCAGGAGGTAAAATACATATTTAATATATGATTAAACCACCGAAAGGTGGTTTTTTGGTTTGACCGAGCTGTTTTTGAGGAGTAATATAAGAAGTGTATACTAAGTAGAACAAGATATGACAGCATATCAATATATGAATAAACTATGAAAAAAACTAAAAAAATAGTTAAAAATAATAGCTTTACGGAATTTTTAATCTACACCACCCCAAACGAGAAAGTGAAAGTGGAGATATTTTTGCATGATGAAAATATTTGGCTTACACAAGACAAAATTGCCATTTTGTTTGGCGTACAAAGGCCTGCGATCACAAAACATCTCAAGAATATATTTGAAAGAGGAGAATTGCAAGAAAATTTGGTTAGTTCCATTTTGGAACATACCACTAAACATGGTGCTATTGAAGAAAAAACACAAACTCAATTTGTGAAGTTTTATAATCTGGATGCTATTATCTCGGTCGGTTATCGAGTTAACAGCACACAAGCGACTCATTTTCGTATTTGGGCGACAGAAAGATTGAAAGAATATATCATTAAGGGCTTTACAATGGATGATGAAAGGCTAAAAAATCCCAATAATATTTTTGGCAAAGACTATTTTGAAGAACAACTTGCTAGAATTCGCGATATACGATCAAGTGAGAGGCGAATGTATCAAAAAATTACTGATATATATGCTCAATGTAGCGCTGATTATAACCCGAATGAAGAAATTACTAAACAATTTTTTGCGACAGTACAAAATAAGCTTCATTTTGCCATTACTGGCAAAACGGCTGCAGAAATTATTCACCAAAGAGCAAGCAGCGCCAAAGCAAATATGGGGTTAACTGTCTGGAAAAATTCCCCAAAAGGTAAAATTCGAGAATTTGATGTGGTTATTGCCAAAAATTATCTAAAAGAAAAAGAGCTTGATCATCTGAACAGAATTGTTACGATGTATCTTGATTATGCTGAAATGCAAGCCGAACGTGGAATTTTGATGTATATGAAAGATTGGGTAGAAAAACTTAATGCATTTTTGAAATTTAATGAAAGACAAATTTTAACCAATGCTGGTAAAATTAGCCATCAAGTAGCCGAAGCTTTGGCACTTGAGGAATATCATAAATTCAAAAAAACACAAGACAAAAATTACATCTCTGATTTTGATAGAGAAGTAAAAAAAATTCTTAAACATAAAAAAAGTAAGAAATAATATGATTCAATCAAAAGAACAACTAAAAAATGACTGCTATTATGATGCAATGGAGTGTCTTGAGGTTGGTAAATCCGGAGCAAAAAAGGCTCTTGAGCTGTTGGAAATAGCTCTAGGAATAGACAAAAATTGCGTACAAACATATATTGGATTTATATGCACATATGGCGTTTTGAAAAAAAAGAAAAAAAGAGAAGATACAGTTAAAATTGCTTATAAAAAAACTCTTAAAAATTTCCCCAAATGGCCCAAGAGAATACTGTGGGGTTATCTAGAAAATCGTGCATACTTGCGAGCAATTCAATATATGGCAGAGTTGCATTGGGATAATAAAAAAGAAGATAAAGCAATAGAATTATTTCGTCTTTTACTAAAATTGAATCCAAATGACAATCAAGGGGTGAGATACGAGATAGCTGGATTGTATGCTGGACTTTGCGGTACAGATATAAACAATATGTTTGATTATGGAAATGAGAATCAAGACTGGAGCGATTTAAAAAAACTTGTATTAGAACAAAACAAAAAGCATAAGTTTTGGAAAGAACCTAAGTACTGATATTATTTTTTAAATTTGTGATATAATGAACGTGTTGTCTAGTTAGTAAATTAATTTTTGAAAATATATGCTCAAGAGATTATTTAAAATTGAAAAATTGTATTTTTTTGTTTTTGTAACCTTCCTTTTATTGGGAAGTTTTTTTATTTTCACCCCACAAGCTAACGCTAGCATTATTTTCCCAGGAGGAGGGGATTTATCTGGGCAAGTAGTAGATTCTCAAACAAGCAATGTTTTAAGTGGGGTTACACTGCAATTGTCAGACGGATTTGATATTATGGGCGAAACAGTAAGTGATACTAGTGGTAACTACTATTTTTTTGTTCCATTATGCGGTTTTCCTGGATTGGAAATAACAGCCACCTTGGATGGATATGATACTCTTGTTATTTCGGGCATAAATGTAGCTTGCTCAAGTACTACTGTTTTGGATATAGAGCTTGACCCATTGGAGGAAGAAATAAATCCTGTTATTTTAATCCCGGGGATTATGGGCAGTTGGCAAGTTAAAGATGAGTGGAAAATAGATCCGATACTAATGACTTATGATAATCTGATTGAGGCTATGTTGGCTGATGATAACTATGAGCTCAATGAAACATTTTTTACTTTTGCTTATGACTGGAGGAAGAGTAATGTATTGACAGCCTCCTTGTTGAAAGAGAAAATTGATGAGGTAAAACAGAAAACAGGTAGTAACAAGGTTGATATTGTAGCCCATAGTATGGGTGGATTGGTCAGTAGATCCTATATCCAAAGCAGTGAATATGAGGATGATGTTGATCAGCTGATCTTTCTTGGCGTGCCTCATGCAGGATCACCAGAATCGTACTTGGCGTATGAGGGGGCGTATATATCAGGTGGATTCTCGAAATTAAAAAAATTCTATTTTAAAACCCAAGCCATTAAAGATGGATATATTTTTACTTCACCAAGTGGTGATATTGTGGACTTGGCAGGATATATCAGAGAGCAAATTTTAAGCACTGGCCAGTTATTACCAATGTATGATTATTTAGAAGAAGAAGTAAATAATAATTGGCAATTAAGACTTTACCCTGTCCAATATCCACAAAATACATTTTTGGAAAATTTAAACACAGCTCCAGCAATAAATATATTAAAGCAAAGAGTTGATATTACTAATATTTACAGTAGCGCTGGCAGTGACAGTACTTTAAGCTCTATTAGGGTAATACCTGATCCAAGTATTTATGATAATAAATGGATGGATGGTTATCCAGAAAATTTAGATGAAAATCTTGATTCATTAGTTACTGGTACTGGCGATGGTACTGTACCAAAGTCAAGTTTGGAATTTTTATCAGATGTAGAAATATTACAATTTCCAGATGCAACTCACAGAGAAGTAGTCACCAAAGCCCAGCAGGATATAATTGAGATTTTGACAGGTACGCGACCGACTGAATATCACGATGGATTATGGAGTACAATCAAAAGAATGATATTTATTAGGCCTTATTCACCGGTAGATATAGCTGTTGTTGCACCAGATGGGAAAATAGTAGGAAAAGATTTTGTAAATAATACAGAAATTAATCAGATCGAAGGAGCATTTTATTCTGGGTTTGAAGATGAAGAATTAGAGTTTGTTGTAATTGTCAATCCTTTAGACGGTGAATATCAGGTAATAACTGAGGGCACAGCTGATGGCAGTTATGATATTGGTGTTAGCTACATAGAGGACAATGAGACAAGAGACAGTTTTGTTTATGATATACCGGTAACTGAAGAACAAGAAGATACTTTTCAATTTAATGTAGACGAGTCCAGCGAAGAGCCATTTGTGATAGAAAAAATTGAAATTAGCATTCAAAGTACCATCGCAGATATTGAAAATCTCTACAACCAGGGCAATATCACTCACAAGCATGATAAGAAATATTTGGTTAGCAAACTGCAACGTTTATCTTGGCAGTTAAAGATTTATGATAAAAGAATAAGTGTTTTTCAGAAATTAATTCAGAAAACCGAAGCTAATAATAGGTTGAAAGCAAAAGTAAAAGAAAAACTAATCAGCAAATTTAATCAGCAGATTGATAGAGTCTATAAGCAAAGAGAAAGAATGATTAATAGAAAATTAAGTCATATGCAGAAGAAATTGGATAAAATGGAAAAGAGGAACAGAATAGATGAATATGGATATGGTATAATAACTAATGATATTGATTATTTAAAAATTAATTTGTAGTTATATGAAAAAATTTAAAGAGTTTTCATTGTTGTCCCAAGCGATTTTAGTGTATATTTTGAGTTTGGTTGTATCTGTTTTGATATCACCATTGTTCGGAAAATTATATATTAAAATATTTAACCCAAGATTGACTGGCGGGATATTTCCATCAGCAGCTGATCCGTTAGCATTATTCGATGGCACATTTTTTGCTTTTTATTTATTTTTATCATTTTTTGTTTTTTGGCTGATAAAAAGAAAACAATGGAAAGTATGGATTATCGGTATCGCTTTGCCACTACTGATAGCATTGAGCGGTGGAGGCAAAGATTTTTTCTGGGCAATCATCCTATCATTCCTCGGTTGGCTATTAGCTCAAATTATTTTGCTAATCACAAAAAAATCAAGCAAGAATTAAAAAAAATTAGAAGTATTTTATACAAAACACAAACCACCGAAAGGTGGTTTTTGGTTTGACTTTTGGAGTTGAAAGTGGGAGAATAAGATTGTAATAATTAAATGAGTTTATATGCCTAAAAAGATTTCAAGAAAAGATGCTATAAAATATCTTGATATTCCAGAAAAAGATTTTAATAATTATTTTCAATTTAGTAAAGAGATAGAAGGCGAAAAACTAAAAGGACGGTGGTACTTTAAAAAAGAAGACCTTGACCAATTTAAAATAATGAAAAAGCAAAGAACGGTAAACTTGAAACTAAGAGAGTATGAAAAATGTTTTGAATTCGCAATAAAAATGGTTTACGGTGGATTATCCTTGCACGGAATAAGGGGTAAAAGAACTGAAGTGCAAGCAGCTGACGATGTTATTTTAGGTATTTTAGCAGAGCATGCAATTAAAATTTTTTTATTGAATAAATTTAATGTGAAGATAAAATTAGATGAGGCTGTACACCCAGAAGAGATAACCCCGCAAGATTTTGATTTTATAAATGTAAATGGAAAATTTAGAAGACCAAATTTGGGTATTGGCATAAAAGCGAGTAAGACAAAAAATGCTTTTTTGGTTTTAGGTGCCAATGAGGTTGAATTAAAAAACAGAAAAAGTGATGTATATATATTTGCTAGAGTCGGTCTCCCGAGTGATCATCTTTTTAGAATTTTGAGAGACCATTCTTTTTTTGGCACGGTTAGACGTTTTTTCGAAGAGAATAAGGGTTTTAAAAAAATAAAAGAGCTAGGTGACATCCCGGTTTGGATTTGCGGTTTTACACATGCGAATCAATTAGAAAAAGTTACTAAAATTCCTGGGCAAGAATTTAGCAATGGGTATAGGTATGTTAGAAGTGTAAAAAAAATGAATAACTCAGATGAAAATTGGAAAAGTTTAATAAAACAACTCTAGCCATCAATCGCAATTTTTATTTGACTTGCTATTGCTGTAACCACCGGTACCGTGACAGAATTTCCAAGTTGCTTGTAAAGAAGCGAGTCAGCTAAATTTGGAAGCTTGAAGCTTTTTGGAAAACCTTGGATGTTTGCACATTCTTTTGGGGTGAGTTTGCGAATTCCTTTTTTATCTTTGATGATTGGTACATTGTGGCCACCAGTTCCCATATTGGCAGTAAGCGTCGGACAGACGCCTTTTTTATTTTCTCTTACATATTTTCTACGCCATTGATAGACCACCCCTTGCTTTGTTATACTTTTTTTAATTTTTTCATAAAGAGGTTTTTTATTATAATAATATTTTTCAGCTACTTCATTTTCTAGTAAATCAATAATCTTAGTTTTTAATTTTACATTTTTAGGAAATTCAAAATTGTCACAATAATTTTTATCTTTAAAGCCAACTATATATATTCTTTCTCTATTTTGTGGCACATTCCCGTATTCCATACTATTCAAAACTTTCGTTTTTACATAATAGCCCAAATCTTCTAAGGTTTTGATAATAATTTTAAAAGTCTTATTATTATCATGGGTTTTTAAATTTTTAACATTTTCCAATAAAAATCCAGCTGGATTTTTTTGTTCCAAAATTCTTACAATGTCAAAAAATAAATTGCCTCTGTTCTTTTTATCACTAAACCCTTGCCTGTACCCTGCAATTGAGAATGCTTGGCAGGGGAATCCTCCAAGTAAAAAATCAAATTCTGGTAAATCTTTAATATCTATCTTGCGAATATCTTCAACAACTAGTTTGCTAGTTTTAAAATTCAAATCATAGGTTTTTTTGCATGACTGATCAAAGTCATTAGCAAATACAGTTGTAAAGCCAGCTTTTTCAAATCCAAGTCTAATCCCTCCTATACCAGCAAACAAATCCAGGGTTTTATATCCTGGTTTTTCTGGATACAGATTTCTAATTACATTAATTACTATTCCGCGAACTTCTACTTCTTTTCTGTAAAACGGCAAAAGCATCTGGTTCGCAGGTTGTAATCTGAATCTATTATTTTCACGATAAAGTTTTTTTAAAGTTGCTTCATTGTCATCAATAATAGCCACAACTGTCTGTCCATTTTCAGCAGATGATTGTTTTTTTATAATAACAGTATCACCATCAAATATACCTTCATCAATCATACTGTCACCTTTAACTTTTAGGGCATAATGCCTTGCGTTTAAATCTAGCCCTTTACTTGCTACGGTGATTGCCTCATCCATATCTTCTATTGCCGTAATTGGCTCACCAGCGGTAATTGTACCAACCAATGGAACATTTATTAAGGTTGTCCCATTTTTTTTATTTAGCTCAATATTTCTAATTTGATTTTTCAAATATCCTTTTTCTTTTAATGCTTGTATGTGTTGATGAACAGTAGCCGTAGAAGACAATTTAAAATATTTTTTAATCTGATCAAAAGTAGGGGAGTATTCATTTTTGTTTATATATTTTATAATATAATCCAAAAATTGTTTTTGTCTTTTTGTGAGTGTTGACATAAAGTTATCCACAATTAGTGATTAGGGTTTGTATGTTATAATTTAATTATACCATACCGAACAAAAACCGAAAAGGTGGATAAGTATTTTAGATATTATTAATTAATTAAATAAAAAAATAAATTTTATAAAATAGTTTAAGAAATAGTATGTCAAAAAACAATTCAACTATATGGGAAATTGAACCCCACACAGAAGCTAAGCATGAAATTTTGGAAAAATACCTTAATGCTTGGTTGCCAATAATGACTCGGTGGAATGGTAGGATACTTTATATTGATGGGTTTTCTGGTCCTGGTGAATATAAAGGAGGGGAAATTGGATCTCCAATAATCGCGATTGATTCTTTTATAAATCATAAAGCAAATATAGATGCTGATATTTATATGTTATTTATTGAGGCAAGGGAAGATAGGTGTAAATTTTTAAAACAAAAAATTGAAAGTATTCCTAAACCAAATAATATAAAGATATTTGTTGAGTGTAATGAATTTCAAAAAGTGATGGAGGCAACATTAGATAAAGTAGATAGATTAATTCCGTCTTTTGTTTTTATAGATCCTTTCGGTTTCAAGGGAATTCCTTTAGGTTTGATTAAAAAAATAATGCAAAATTCAAAATGTGAGGTTTTAATTACTTTCATGTATGATGAGATAAATAGATTTATTAGTATTAAAAATAATGAAAAGTATTTGAACGAAACATTTGGCACAGAAAATTGGAAAAAAATTCCAGCGGAGGGTCCCAAAGAGAGAATGAAATTTTTACATAATCTATATAAAAAACAGTTAAAAGAGGTGGCAGGGATTAAATTTGTTCGTTCTTTTAATATGGTAAACAAATTTAATAAACTCGATTATTTTTTATTTTTTGGAACCAATAATTTAAAAGGGCTAGAGAAGATGAAAGAGGCAATGTGGAGAGTTGATGAAAGCGGAGCATTCAATTTTTCCGATGCAACATATAGCCCATTACAGCCGATGTTGTTCGCAAAAAAGCCAAACTATTATCGACTTAAACAAATAATATTGAAAGAGTTTAAAGGTGGGTCGGTTACCGTTGAAGGGTTAGAAAATTTTATTTTAACTAAAACTTCTTTTTTAAGAACTCATTACAAAACGTATATTTTAAGAAAAATGGAAAAAAGCAACCCGCCCGAAATCGAAAGAAAATGCAAGCAATGTAAATGCAAAAGTATTTGCAAACATAAAAAAACTTATTTTAAGGAAAAAAATTGTATAATACATTTTTTTTAAATATTGTACAAAAAATGTTATAATAAATAGATAAAGATAAAGTAAAATCCCATGCTCAAAATAACCAGAAAATCTTTATTATACAAAAGTGGCGTTGAATATGCTGACTATTGCATTAATCATGTAGAAGGTTGTTCTCACGGTTGCAAATTTCCTTGCTACGCAATGAATATGAAAAAAAGATGCGGAGTAATTAAGGATTATGCAGATTGGATAAAACCCAAAATTGTTGAAAATGCTTTAGAACTTTTGGATAAAGAAATTCCTAAATTGAAACACAAAATAGAAGTTGTGCATCTTTGTTTTACAACTGATCCTTTTATGTATAAAAACAAAGAGGTTGAAGAATTAACTTTAAAGATAATTGAGAGATTAAACAGAGATAATATTAGGTGTACAGTTTTAACAAAAGGAATTTATCCAAAAGAGTTGGTTGATGTTGAAAAATATGGAAAAAATAATGAATATGCAATAACATTAGTTTCGCTAGATAAAAACTTTAAAGCAAGGATGGAGCCTGGAACAGCCCCTTATGGCGAAAGGGTCAAGGCTTTGCGATATTTACACAAAAAAGGATTACGGACTTGGATCAGCATGGAGCCATATCCAACCCCAAATTTATCAAAACAGAATTTGTCTGAAATTTTAAAAAAAATTAGTTTTGTTGATAAAATTATTTTTGGCAAGCTAAATTACAATGTGCAAGTTTCTAATTATCAAGACAATAAAAATTTCTATCAAGAATGTGCTGACTTAGTGATAGATTTTTGTGATAGGAATAATATTGATAAACATATTAAATATGGAACACAAAAAAAAGATGATAGAAAAACAGAAAAGATACTCCGAGGATTTGATGTAGACAAAAAAATTAGTCTCTACAATGCCACGCAAGCCCAATTAAAAATTTAGAAGATTACAGTTATATAAAACTCACATCCTAATTTAATTGATATAAATCTGGGTTAGGGGAGATTGAGATAGCAATTGTGCGGTTTTAGTTGACAAAACACATAATTTAGGCTAGAATTATCTCAAGAATTGATACATTTTGGATCTATATCCGCAACTCAATTTGTTTAGAGTTGTTTTTTAATCTAATAATATGTCAGAAGAAGTAATCTTACGTTTTACTGATGTTGATTTTGAATATGAACATAAAAAGCCCATTTTAGATGAGGTTAATTTTAGTGTGCGCCAAGGCGCAAAGATTACTTTGATGGGTCAAAATGGTGCTGGCAAAAGTACTATATTTAATCTTATAAAAACTTCTTTAAAACCAAAGAGTGGTAATGTCTCAGTATCAAAAAGTGCTATGATTGGTACAGCCTTGCAAGTGCTTGCACGAGAGGATTATGGATTGTCAGTAGAGGAATACTTTGCTCGGGCGTTTCACGAAGTACCTGGGAATATAAAAAGTCAAATTAGTAAAGTTTTTAATGCTGTTAATTTACAAGTACCATATGATAGACCAGTCGGTGATTTATCTGGTGGACAACAGGCTCGATTGCTTTTAGCCTATGCTCTTATTGAAAATCCTGATATTTTACTTCTTGATGAGCCGACAAATAATTTAGACAAAGAGGGGATTGATCATTTAACACAATTTCTAATTTCTTACAACAAAACAGTCATAGTCATATCACATGATGCTGATTTTTTGAATTGTTTTACTGAGGGTGTTTTGTATCTAGATATTTTTACAAAAAAGTTAGAGCTGTATGTGGGTGATTATTACAGTGTTATAGAAGAGATTAAAGAAAGAGTAGAAAGAGAAAAGAGAAAAAACGCACAGTTAGCAAAAAAGATTATAGATAGAAAAGAAAAAGTTAATTTTTTTGCAAACAAAGGTGGTAAAATGAGAAAATTGGCAAAAAAATTGAAAGATGAAACTGAAGAAATGGAAGAATCAAAAGTGGATGTAAGAAAAGAAGACAAGGCTATTCGCCCATTTACTATCCCTGTTCAAGATATTTATGGTGACCTTGTTACTATTGATTCAGTTAAAGTTATCGTAGATCACGAGCCTGTAATAAAAAAGAAAAACAAGGTGTTAAAAAAAGGAGTAAGACTGGTCATCTCAGGACCAAATGGAATTGGCAAAAGTACTCTTTTACGATCACTTGTTAATCAGAAAAATGAAGGAGCACAGATAATGGAAGGTGTGCGAGTTGGATACTACAGTCAGGATTTTGCTACGCTTGATTTTGAAGAAACTGTTTTTGATTCTTTGAAAAATGTTGCATTAATTGGGACAAATAGCCAAGAGGTTAGAGCAGTTGCTGCCGGCTTTCTTTTGACTGGCGAATTGATTGGACAAAAAGTTGGCAGTTTATCAGAGGGTCAAAAAGGGTTATTATCTTTTGCGCGTTTAGTTCTACTGCAACCAGGCCTTTTAGTATTGGACGAACCGACAAATCACATAAATTTTAGACATATTCCTATTATTACAGAAGCCATTAATGATTATAAGGGAGCTATGATCGTTATTAGCCACATGCATGAATTTATTGAACAAATACGAGTAGATGAGTATTTGGATTTGGGGAAGATATAGGGAAATGGTAATATTAACACATGAATACAACCAACCTTAAAAACATTTTAAAAACTCAACCAAAATATCGCTTAAAACAGGCAAAACAAGCCATCTTTTTAGATTTGATAGAAAGTTGGGACGACAATAGTACTTTGCCAAAAGGCTTGCGAGAAACCTTGAAAGAAGATTGCCCACTTGATATTGAGGCAGAAGTTTTTGTCTCAAGGAAAAAGGATGTTATAAAAGCCCTGATCACCCTTGAAGATAAAAATAAGATTGAAACAGTCTTGATGAAACACAAGGGCAATCACAATACGATTTGTGTATCAACACAAGTCGGCTGTGCGCTTGGATGCGAATTCTGTGCTACCGGACAAATGGGTTTTAAGCGCAATTTGACTGTTTCTGAGATTTTGGAACAAGTCATTTTTTTTGCTCGTTATTTGAAAAAAGAACAAAGAAAAATATCAAATGTTGTTTTTATGGGAATGGGTGAACCATTTTTGAATTATGATAATACAATTCAAGCTATCAAAAGATTGAATAGTAAAGAAGACTTTAATATTGGAGCAAGAAAAATATCAATATCTACTTCTGGTATTATTGATGGGATAAATAAATTGGCTGATGAAAATTTGCAAGTCAATTTGGCGGTATCACTACATGCTCCAAATGATAAATTAAGAGACAAGATGATGCCGGTAAATAGAAAATATACAATTAATAAGATGTTGTCTGCAGTTGATGAATATATTTTAAAAACAAATCGCAAGGTAATGTTTGAATACTTGATGATAAAAGATGTAAATGATTCAAGAAATTGTGCTGAGCAATTGACGGAGATTATGAAAAAACCTCTTTATATGATTAATTTGATACGGTATAATAAGACTGGCGGAAAATTTCAGTCTTCATCCAGAGAAACACTGGAAAAATTTAAGAGAATTTTAGAAAGAAAGGGTGTCAGCGTGACTGAAAGACGTGAATTTGGCCAGGATATAAATGCAGCTTGCGGGCAATTGGCTGGGAAATAATAGCTAAAACAATAACATGTCTAAGCAAATTGTAATTTTTGAAGGTCAAAAAATACGTCGCATCTGGGACAAGAAAAAAGAAAAGTGGTATTTTTCTGTTACTGATATAATAGCTGTTTTAACTGATCAGATCGATTATAAAAAAGCTCAAAGTTATTGGACAACACTTAAAAGTCGTTTAAAAAAAGAAGGAAGCGAGGTGGTCACAAATTGTGACAAACTGAAATTATTAGCCAAAGATGGCAAAAAATACTAAAAAATTAAAATAATAACATGTCTGAATACTACAAAATACCAAGGCAATCAAACTGGAATTTTAATCCAAGCAAAAAAAACAATTGGAAACTTAGTCGATCTAAGTTAGATTTGTTTTTGCAATGCCCAAAATGTTTTTATGTCGATAATAGACTTGGAATAAAAAGACCGCCAGGCTATCCTTTTAATTTAAATTCTGCTGTTGATCATCTATTAAAAAAAGAATTTGATATACATCGAGCTGAAAATAAGAATCATCCTTTGATTGAAAAATATGGGGTTGATGCCAGACCAGTGACCCATGAAAAATTAGATGAATGGAGAGAAAACTTTAAGGGCGTAAGATATGAACATCCTAAAACCGGCTTAACTATTATGGGAGCAATTGATGACCTTTGGATAAATTCTAAGGATGAATATATTGTAGTTGACTACAAAGCAACTTCTAAAGATGGCAAGATTGAAAAGCTAGATCAAGGCTGGCAAATAGGCTATAAACGGCAAATGGAGGTCTATCAGTGGCTTTTACGACAAAATGGGTATAAAGTATCAAATACAGGCTATTTCGTCTATTGTAACGGTATTAAAGATAAGGAAGCATTTGATGCAAAGCTTGAATTCGATGTTACTTTGATTGCATATGAGGGCGATGATTCTTGGGTAGAAAAAGCTATTATTGACGCTAAAGAATGCTTAATGAATGAAAATATTCCAGAAGCAAATCCAGATTGTGATTATTGCAGATATTTTGAGGTGAGAAGGGGATTGAAATAATATTTAATTTAATAGGAGAATTATCAATTAAAACTATATCTATGTGGAAAAATATTTTAGCAGCGGTTTTTATTGTTTTTCTTTTAATACTTGCCTTGGGGGGATACTATTTTTATAGCAACCCAGACATGACAGCGCCTGTGGCTGTAATTGATCTAACAGAAAAAGAACAGCCAATTGGTGGAGAGAGAGATGAACATGGTTGTCTTGGCCCAGCTGGTTATACGTGGTGCGAGGCCAAAGAGAAATGCTTACGTGTTTTTGAAGAAGGCTGTGATGACCAGATTCTTGATCTCGTCAATACAGTTAAACAAATAAGCGAGGTAGAATTTGAAAATAACGGGGAAGTATCTTTTGACTGGATGTATCAAGCTGAGGAAAATATAGATAGAACAGAGGTCATTGGATTAGAATTTTTTGCGAATGGAATAGGCAGTCAGGAATATATGATAATTGAGGATTATTTTAAAGAAACCATGGAAGAGGATATATATAACATGGCATCTGGCCCAATGGGTAATATGGAAGGTTTTTGGTTTAATTACAACGTATGTATTCTAGGTTATCAATTTAGTAATTCAACACAAAGCGAAGAGGGCATGGTAATCCCAGACACAACTGCGCGTAATGTAAATATTCGTTGTGGATTTTTGAATAAAAATATTTTATATAAAGGGAAACAGGTAAATAATTTTCAGGATTGCGTGACAGCTGGATATGTAATAATGGAAAGTTACCCTAGGCAGTGTCGAGATAATGAGGATAATTTGTTTGTTGAATACATCGGTAACGAATTAGAAAAAACAGATTTGATACATTTGGATAATCCAAGACCGAACCAAACCATTGTCAGCCCACTGCAAATAACAGGGCAGGCGAGAGGTAATTGGTTTTTTGAAGGAGATTTCCCAGTCATTCTAACTAATTGGGATGGAGAAATTATTGCCGAAGGTTACGCCACCGCACAAGGGGATTGGATGACCGAAGACTTTGTGCCTTTTACGGTAGAAATTATATTTAAAATATCAGACAATTGGCCCAACAATAAGGGAACGTTGATTTTGCGAAAAGACAATCCCTCAGGACTGCCAGAAAATGATGATGCCTTAGAAGTGCCTGTCTATACTTTATAAAATAAAGTAAATATCATGGAATGTAGTTTGGATAAAAATTTAGAAAATTGTCCATGTACCTATCCTTCTTGTCCACGCAAAGGCAAGTGTTGTCAGTGCGTTGAGTATCACAGAAAAAATAATGAATTGCCAGCTTGTTATTTTAATAAAGAAAAAGAAGCAAGCTATGACAGATCAATTAATAATTATTTGACGTAATCTATGTATAAAAAGAAGAAAATGGCCAATAAAAAACATAGAAAGAAGAGGGGTAAGAAAGTGCAAAGTATAAGATATAGATAAATTGGAATGGATTGTTTTCGAAATAATAAAAATCATCAGCTCTACGGCTGATGATTTTTATTATTTCGGACTTGCTTGTTGTGCATTTATTCTAAACTAAGTTTGGTCAACTCTCTCTTAATGGTGCTGTCATCTATGGCAGAATTATTAGTATAAATTATTTTTTCAGTATGGTCTATATCTTTAAAATAAGTGAGTTGTGTTCTAAATATTTTTTCGTTAAATTCAGAGGAAAAAATTTGTTTGGCTTTTTTGACTATATCATCTATGCTAAGATGATTTTTTATTATAAAATAGATATCAACATAATCTTTCCATTTGGCTCGGCGCCCCAGTGCGTAGGCTTTCATGGCGGCCAGTGTTGCTAGGTCTGGTAGCTTAATTATGTTGTCTAGTTTTTTAGAAAATTTGATTTTAAATGGATAATAGAGAAAGGTAAACTTAATTCCACTAATGAGTACTGAATATTCTTCGTTCGAGTCTTGAAAGAGGTGCTCTATCTTTTTTTTATTAGCAGAAATTCTTTTTTTAATATCGGTATTAGTAAATTTTTTGTTGGTAAATAGATCAAAGTCTAGAGATTCTCGATGGCCAATATGCAAAGCAATGGCTGTGCCGCCTACCAAGCCAAAGTCATTAGAAAAATTATTAACAAAGACTAGCAGTCTATTTTGTTTTTTGCTTAAAATTTCTTTATGCATATTTGTCGAAGTAAAGTTTAAAGTAGTTTTGGATTTTGGGATGATAGTTGTTTCTTCTGCGTTTGATTTGGCGTCTGAATATTCTAGCCACTTTATCTATTTTCATTATTTTAATAAGTTTTTTTACATCATCAAAGTCGCCATGATTTAATACATGCTCAACAATGGATTCATCTGACAGTTCCTCTGGGTTTTTTATATACCATGTTAAGTATGGCCTTTTTTTAATGAATTTTTGGATGGTCATATCTTTATTTTAGCATAATATAAGGCTTATGGCAATTCATGGATCGGATCGGATTTGACCAGTAGCCGTCATATATGCTAGCATATATTTATATGAATAAGCTAAAGTTTCAATTAAGAAATTGGTGCTGGACTACTAATGTTTTTAGTAGGTCTTGATTTGTGCTTTTATTTTATAACCCCAAAATCGTTTTAGACCTACTAAAACGGTTTTTTATTTTAGATATTATTTGTGATCAAAATTAATTAGATATAATATGAAATTTAATTTTTACAACAGAGCAAGCTTTAAGTGGCGATGAGGACTATATCGTTCTGTTTGTGATTTATTAATTTAATATAAATTTTATGAAAATTTTAAGAAAAAAGAAGGCAACGCCCGATAATAAAGGATATTTTGGTAAGTATGGTGGTCAAATTTTACCACCAGAACTTAAGCCGATTTTTGATAATATAGCTAAGGTCTACACAGAGGCTATGGAAGACCCAGAGTTTATAGAAGAATATGAAATGTTTTTAAAGGATTATGTAGGTAGGCCCTCGCCAATATATTTTGCAAAAAATTTAACCAAAAAATTAGGAGGGGCTAAAATATATTTAAAGCGTGAAGATTTGAATCATACTGGTGCTCATAAGATTAATCATACTTTAGGTGAAGCATTACTGGCTAAGAGGATGGGCAAAAAGAAATTGTTAGCTGAAACTGGTGCTGGGCAACATGGAGTTGCTTTGGCTACGGCAGCAGCTCTTGTTGGACTTGAGTGTGAAATTCATATGGGTGAGATTGATATAAAAAAGCAAGCTGTGAATGTAACACGAATGAAATTACTTGGTGCTAAGGTGGTGGAAGTCACCAGGGGCGGAAAATGCTTGAAGGACGCAGTGGATAGTGCATTTGAAGCCTTTATGAAGGATCCAGAAAATATCTTTTTTGGTATTGGGTCTGTAGTCGGACCACATCCCTACCCAATGATAGTACGGGATTTTCAATCAATTGTTGGCAAAGAGGCAAAGCAGCAGATATTGGAGAAGGAAAATAGACTACCCGATTATTTGATTGCTTGCGTAGGCGGAGGATCCAATGCAATTGGTTTATTTACCGAATTTTTGGGTGACAAAAATGTTAAAATGGTCGGTGTTGAGCCGGGTGGAAAAAGTTTTAAGCCAGGTGAGCATGCTGCTACGATGACTCTTGGCAAGCCTGGCGAAATTCACGGAATGTTTACCTACCTTCTGCAGGATGAAAAAGGTGCACCATTACCAGTCCATTCAATTGCCTCGGGGCTTGATTATCCTGGCGTTGGTCCAGAGCATGCCAATCTTAAGGATAACAACAGAGTTGAATATGTGACGGCTAGCGATAAAGAAGCTCTAGATGCTTTTTTTGAGCTCTCAAAGACTGAAGGAATTATTCCAGCGCTTGAAAGTGCACACGCATTGGCTGAAGCTATTAAAAAAGCTCCCACAATGGATGATAACGAGATCATTATTGTGAATTTGTCTGGCAGGGGAGATAAAGATGTGGATTTTGTTATGGAGAAGATGTAGGTTTTACTGAATAGGTTTACATAAAAAGCGGGCTTGTCCCGCTTTTTTGTTTTATGCGAGAAAAATGGTAAAATAAAGATATGGATAAAATTTTCAACCCCAAGTCAATCGCTATTATAGGAGCTTCTGCCAAAAAGGACAGTATCGGCGGTATTGTTTTACGCAATCTGCTTGATTTGGGATATACTGGCAAGATTTATTCTATAAACCCGAAGTACAAAAAGATAGGCAAGTTGGATTGCTACTCATCTATTAGGGAAGTTGGAACAGTGGTTGATTTGGCTATAGTTGTTATTCCAGCTAAAATAGTTTCCCAAGTGATTGAAGAAGCTGCTCAATTAAAAAAACCGGTTTCTAATTTTGTAGTTATATCAGCTGGGTTTAAAGAAGCAGGGGCAGTAGGTGAAAAGCTAGAAGATGAAATGGTGAGTCTTGCAAATAAATATAGTTTAAATATTGTTGGGCCAAATTGTCTGGGGATAGTAAATCCATGGGAAAAAGTAAATGCATCTTTTTCTAAGAATAATTTTGAAAAAGGTAAGATTGGTTTAATAATGCAATCAGGCGCTTTGACTACCGCTTTATTTGATTTGTCTGAAAGTGAGAATTTGGGATTTTCAAAAGTTGCCTCCATCGGTAATAAGGCAGTGCTGGATGAGACTGATCTTTTGGAATATTTGCGTAAAGATAAACAGACAAAAGTAATTGGGTTGTATTTAGAGGATATTCGTCGTGGCAGAGATTTTATGAGAGTCTTGCATAAAACAAGCGCTTCTAAGCCGGTTGTTGTTATTAAGGCGGGCAATAGTCGAAAAGCTAAGCAGGCAGTAGAGTCACATACTGGAGCTATGGCCGGGGAGACAGAGGTGGTGCGTGAGGCGATTGAGTCAGCTGGCGGAGTGTATGCCGAAGATTTTTTAGATTTTATTGAAAATTTAAAAATATTTTCAAGCTTTGAAAAAATTAAGAGTAATAAAATAGTGGTGGTAACCAATGCTGGTGGAGCAGGCGTGTTAACTACGGATTTAATTGAGAGAGATAGGCATTTAAATTTAAGAGAATTTGATTTAAAAGAAAAAAGAAAATTACTCAAAGTTATTCCAGAAGCGGGATCAATACATAATCCCTTAGATATTTTAGGAGATGCTTCTGTGGAGAGATATACCAAGGTGTTAAAATGTTTACGAGATATATCAGATATTGGGGCGGTGATATGTTTGGCGACGGCCCAAGCACAAACTGATATTACCGGAATTGCTAAGGCAGTGGTTGGGGCTAATAAATATTCTAGCTTTCCCATAGTACCAGTCATGATCGGAACAGGGGCTCATCGACGAGCTCAAGATGTATTTAAACCCCAAAGCCTAAATAATTTTATATTCCCCAGTCAGGCAGTTAACGCCTTGTCTGACTTATATATGTCTTCTAGAAAAGAGTGGCGCTTGAATTCAGCTCATTTAAAATTCAAGAAAACTCCTGAGAATATATTGAAAATGGCAGATAAAGTGGCTCAAGAGCATCGAGAAGCTTTCTATTTTTCAGAAAGTACGAGATTGGTTGAAGAATATAAGATAAATGTACCTAAAACATATTATTTAGGAGATGATGGTGTTAAACGAGAATTTCCTTTAGTGGTTAAAGTGGATAGCCCTCGCGTGGTACATAAAGATGCGCAGGGTGGGGTAGTGCTTGATGTTTTTAATGATGCTCAATTAGAAAAAGTACAAAAAGAATTTCAGGGTAAATTTCCAGATGAAGAAATAATTATACAACACCAAGTAGAAAGAGGGCTTGAGTTGATATTAGGTATTAAACGTGATGCTAATTTTGGCCCGGTGATAATGTTGGGACTAGGCGGTACAATGACAGAGATTTTTCAAGAAAAAATGTTTTGGCTTTTGCCGTGCGGCAAAAAGCAGGTTGAAGAGAAACTGGAACAAAGTAAGTTGAATGAAATTTTAAAGAAAAAGAAAATTAGTTTAAAAGTGGTGACTGAGCAAGTTTTGAAGATGGTTGAAATTGCTGAGGAAAATGAATGGATACGGGAGGTGGACATAAATCCAATGGTGTTTTATATGGATAAAGAACCTGTGGCTGTAGATATAAAGGTATTTTTGTAGAATTTATTAGTTGCGGGTAAACATGCCTTTGTTTTTTTGACAATTTTTAATTTTTTTGCTATGATTAAAACACTATGAAAATTAACTTGTGGAAAAATTGGCAGAATATAACTTCCTGACGCGGATCGGTTGATTTTTAATATATAATAAGTTCAAAATCGGTTCAAAAGACTGATTTTTTAATTTATGATAAAAAATACCACAAACTATTGGCAATGGATAAACGAACATGAATGGTCGGTGGTTTTTGAATACGTAAATAAATATAGATAATTAATAAATAATTAAAATAAAAACCAAAATTACCGGCCAGTATGGCCGGTTTTTTATTTAGGAGGAAATGATGAGCAATCAAAAGAAAAAATCTATTTTCAAACTCTCAAGCAGTGTCAAGAAATTTGTTTTTGTATGGCCCGAAAGAGGGAGGAGGAGAAGCTTTAAAAATCGTATTAATATAAAATATATTAAGGGCGAATATACTGGAATTTGGCAATAAGGAGAAAACAAAAGTGAAAAATAAAAAGAATGATGATGGCAAACTGTCTAAAAAGGGCAAGTTAGTAGCCAAGAAGGAAAGATTGGCTGTAGTCGTGACCAACGCGAATGGTGATACAACTCATAGCATAATTCCGCTATCGGATAGTATGCTGGAAATTATTAAACATAGGATATAATTTAAATATTGCGCTACATAATATATGGTATATGTAGCGCTTTATTCTTGATTAAAAATACAAATTGTGGTAGGGTGAATATAAGTAAAATTAGGGTCGGTACTCAAGCGGTCAACGAGGTGAGGCTGTAAACCTCATGATTTTATATCTTCGTAGGTTCGAATCCTACCCGGCCCAATTCAAAGAATTCAGTTAAGATTAGCTGGATTTTTTGGTTGGTGGTAATTAATTTAGCAAGGTGATATAATATAAGTATAATAAATAATATAAATATATGGATGAACAAAACAATCAACAAGCTAATGAGCCTATCCAAGGTTTTAAAAAAAATTGGATTATTATTATTTCGGCTATTGTTGTCGCCACTATCATTGGGCTAACAATTTATTTTATAACGGCCAATAGTAATAAAAGCAAACAGATCAAATTGCAAGAAGAAATAGCAAGCCTTAAAAAAAGTCAGATAATTTATGATGTGATAGACAAGGATGTGCAAGAAACAGAACAGAAAAGCGATGTAAAAAAATCGCAAATTAACGTAGCAAAATTAGTAGAGACAGAGTGTAAACCCGTTCCAGAAGAAAAAGCAGGGCCTTGTTTTGATTTCTCCTGTTTCTGTTTTAAAAATGAAAACCTGAAAAATGAGCTAAATGAATTCATGGAATATTTTAAGAATAATGAAGTTACAGAAGCAAACAAGGCAATTGATATTCTGGGTTCTCCTTTTAATGATTTAAGTGGCTTAAATATCTGCCATCTTGGTGGCTCATGCTATTCAAATTCATATTTTCCTATACGTGTTTTTCGGATAAAAGATAATTATGGAATATTATTCTATAAGACCAGTGGACAAGATATAAATGACAGAACGATGGCTTATGTTTACTACAAAGACGGAAACTTAAATATTATAGAATATCAACTAGAGTATTTTCTTGAAAAATTTATAAAAAACGTAGAGTAATTAAGATTTGAATATATGAAAAGAATATTACCATATTTAGGGATATTAGGTATATTATTTATAGCTTTTTTGGTTATAACTTCTTTGGTTACGAAGGATAAAGATTTGGGGCTAGGAGCGGGTGTTTATGTATTGATTTATGTAGTTATTCCATTATCAATTATTGCTTTGATTACTTTTTTAATTTATGAATATAAGCATCCAATTCAAGATTATCATAGCTATAAAAAAATAAATTTTATTGCTGGGGTAATAGTAATAGCAACTATTATAACTGGTTTTTTATATCTATTACCAGTAATAAGCAATTTTTCACTTTTCTCTAAAGTACCTCAGAATACCAGAGGTTGGGCACAACCAACTATTTCTGATTTGCTTTTACACAAATATATTTTATGGAGATACATTCTCCTATTATTAGGTTTAGTGACATTAGTATTGTCTTTAAAAAAGAAACAAGTTGTTCGTTTTGTTCTTTTATTAACTATTTTTTTAGCAGTAGTCTTGCAATTAAGTGGTCTAGGTTTTTGGGGTAATAAAGCATTTAGTGCTCTTAATTATTCACATAGAAAAATGGAGAATCTTTCTAATTTGGGCATGCTTCATCAAGCAGGTGCAAGTAATGATGTGAGTCAGTGTCCCCAGTCTGGACTAGATAGAGATAGGTGTATTAAGGATATAGCTCTAAATACAAATGATATAAGTTTATGTAAGGGGCTTGACTATAGGATTGAAAGTGAATGTGTGATAGAATTTGTATTGCAAAATAATGATGTTAAAATATGTCAGACTCTTGTTAAGGGAGAGAATTATCCTTTGGATTACGTACGTAATTGCGTAAAGAAGTTAGCTATTCAGCAATTGGATGAAAGTATTTGTGAGGTATATAATTATGATAAAAACGAGCAGTATAATCGTAATTTTGTTTTAGGTTGCAATAGAGAAGTAGAAGTAGCAAGAATGAGATTGAAAAATAAGTAAATTAATTAATATTTAAACAATATTAAGCAACGATTTGATTTGACTAATTAATATTTCAGGATAATTTATTTTATCCATCCACCTCAAGGTTCTAAAGTCGTCCCATTGGGCCCAATTCAAGGAATTCATCCACGACGTAAAGTTGGGATGGATTTTTTGATAGGATAGTATTTAGCTTAGTAAGATGTTATTATAAAAGTGATATGAGCAAAGATGACCTTAAACAATTTTTAATACAAGCCAAGCAAAATACCTACGCTTCGGGTGGCGAGAGTCAAGCCAAAGTTCTTTCCGATGGCAGGAAAGAATATGTTTTTAAGCAGGGTGGATTTGAGTATATAGATAGATATAAAGGCCATGAGAAATTTGCAGGGAAAGAAGAGGTTTTTAAAAATAATAAACTTATTTGGCAAATGGAATATCAAGGACGAATTTTAATGGATAAAATTTTAGCTGATGATATTTATTCGTTTTTGAGAAAAGCTCTTAAGCAAATCTCAGAAGATAAACCATTCAGGGGCCCAGAAAAATTTAGCGAAGGAGAATATAGATACATAAATAATATAAAAGGTAATATAGAAAAATTATCAGGAGAAGAGAAGATATTCTATCAAAAAAAATTAGCATATAAGCTCGTCTATAGTGGGGGAGTTATAAATAATTAATTCAGTCAACTCTCTTTTTTTATTTTCAATACGACATCTTGGCGTTTAATAATAAATCAACTTGTTTTAACATTATTTCTGGATATTTTATGGCATCTATCCACCCCAAAGTTCTAAAGTCGTCCCATTGGGCCCAAATGTAATTTAGAACTCCCTTCAAAAGAGGGGGTTTTTAATTTGATTTTTTGGTTAAATGGGCGTAAATTAAAGATAGAGTTATTAAAATAATTGATTTTTATGAATTTAAAGCCGATTAAAATTAAAGATATTATCTGGGGCGATATTGTGATTGATGAGCCTGTTGTTATTGAGTTAATTTCAGCTAAAGCCATACAGCGGCTAAAAGGCATTGATTGTGGGTGCTATGCACCTTTATATAATAATCCAAGGAATTTGGATCATAATCTTTTGAAGTATACTCGATTTGATCACTCAATAGGCGTTTATTGGTTACTAGAACAATATGGTGATGACTTAGAGGCTCAGGTTTCTGGGTTGTTGCATGATGTTTCACATACTGCTTTTTCCCATGGAGCAGACTATTTTTTTGATGAGGGGTGCCAAAAAAGTCATTCATACCAGGACGATAACCATGATTCTTTTATTAAAAATTCAGCCATTCCTAAAATTCTTGAAAAATATGATCTAACTCTAGATAGGATAATACATGAAGCAAATTTTCCTTTACTTGAAAATGAATTACCAGATATCTGTGCCGATAGAATTGATTATTCCTTGAGGTCAGCCTTGCATTCAAGGGATTACACCCGGGATGAGGTGACTGATATTTTGAACCATCTTAAAACAAAAGATAATCAATGGTATTTTGATAATTTAGATTATGGACAGAAATATGCCAATCTTTTTAAAAAAATGAATGATACTTACTATTCAGACGCTTCCGCCGCTATTCTATACACGGCCATGAAGGGTTTAATGCGCTATGCTATTGAGAAGAAATATATTACTAAAGATGATTTTTTAGAAGATGATGAATATGTTTTAAATAAAATTAAAGCAAAGATGCCATTTGATAATCAGCTTAAAAGGCTTTATAATAACATTAATAATAAGCAGGTTTTTAGACAAGTTGAGGGCAATACAGAGGCTGAACCAATATATTTGAAATCAAGAATTATAGACCCCTATGTTTTAGAAGATGGAAAATTTATTAAATTGTCGGGGATTAATAATGATTGGGCTAAAGTTGTTAAGGAAGATTTAAGGCCCAGGAAATACTATATTCAAGTTACCAATTAAATAAATTTTATGAAACCAAATTTTGCACGTGTAGGGGTCGGTGTTATGATCTTTAATGACAAAGATCAAATTCTTTTTGGTAAGCGCCATGATGATCCAGAAAAAGCTGACAGTGAGTTACATGGAGAAGGTACCTGGACCATGCCTGGTGGAAAACTTGATTTCCAGGAAAAACCTAAAGAATCGGCCATAAGAGAAGTTTTAGAAGAAACAAGTCTCGAAGTTAAGGGCTTGGAATTTATGAGTTTAACCAATGATGTCGTGCCAGATGCGCATTTTTTGACTATTGGTTTTATCTGCCGGGATTTTAAAGGAGAACCCAAGGTTATGGAACCTGATGAAATTACAAAGTGGCAGTGGTTTGATATAGATAATTTACCAGAGAAGGTGTTTTCACCAAGTCAGAAAATTCTTGATAATTATTTGGCTAAACGTATTTATTTTGAGAATTAATTGTACATGGATTTTAAGCAAAAAGTATTAAATATTGTTGCTAAGATTCCTTAAGGTAAAATCTTGATATATAGGCAAGTGGCTATGAGGGATGGTCTCCCCTTGGCCTACCGAGCAGTAGGCAATATTTTAAATAAGAATTATGACTCTAAGATTGCATGTTTCCGAGCGGTATAGAGGGAAAGAGGAAAAGATAAGTTAAAGTAATTTTATGGATTTAAAGAAATATATTCGTGAAGTGCCAAATCATCCTAAGCCAGGAGTAAATTTCTATGATATTACAACTCTTTTGGAAAATAAGGGGGTTTTAAAATATATTATAGATAAAATGTGTGAGTCATGTGTTGATAAGAAAATTGACAGGATTGTAGCCATTGATGCTAGGGGATTCCTATTAGCTGGTGCAATGGCATATAAATTAGGAGTTGGAGTTTCCTTGGTTAGAAAAAAAGGGAAATTGCCATATAAGACCAGAAAGCGTGAATATGCCTTAGAATATGGCTCAGATGTTATTGAAATACATGAGGATGCGATTAAACCGGACGCGAGAATTTTAATTGTTGATGATTTAATTGCTACGGGTGGTACTTTGAAGGCTGCTTGTGAGTTGGTCGAAGAATTAGGCGGCGAAATTATAGGGATTAGCTGTATTATTGACTTATCGTTTTTAGGAGGATCTAAGAAATTACAAAAATACAATTTAGATTATTTAGTATCATACAATTCAGAATAATTTTATGATTAAGAAGAAACTTAAAATAGGGATTATTGGCGCAATGGATGAAGAGATAGCCGAATATATCAAACATACACAAGGTTGCCGACAAAAAAAGTGGCACGAATTTGTATTTTATCAAGCCAAATTGTTTAAGCAAGATGTGATTATCGTTAAGTCTGGTATTGGCAAGGTGGCAGCAGCTATGGTTTGTCAGAAATTAATTGATGAGTTCAAGGTGAGCCATATAATTTTTACTGGCTTGGCTGGCGCTTTGAATGTTAAATATAAGATAGGGGATGTAGTTGTTAGTAACGATTGCTTACACCATGATTTAGATGCTAGGGAATTAGGGTTTTCACGAGGCACAGTTCCTTTTACTGATTATAAATATTTTAAGGCAGAAGAGAATTTAAAGAATTTAGCCTTATTAACTAAATTGCCGGGTAATAAAGTTATGGCGGGTCGGATTTTGACTGGTGATCAGTTTTTGACAAAATCTAAAATTAAAAAGTTTAAATATCTAACCAAGGAACTTAAAGGAGATGTGGTCGAGATGGAAGGTGCGGCTGTAGCGCAAGTGTGTGTTGTAAATAAAATACCTTTTGTGGTTATCAGAACCATTTCTGATAAAGCCGATGGAAAGGCTGCACAAAATTTTAATGAATTTTTGCCACAAGCTGCTAAAAATTCTTTTAAGGTTTTAGGGGAAATAATTAGCCATCTTTAATATGCCAGAATTGCCAGAAGTTGAAACAATAAAATTAGAATTAAATAAATTAATTAAAGGTAAAAGAATTAAATCAGTTAAGATTAATCTCTCGAAACAAGTGCATACGCCGATTAAGAAGTTTTTAAGGTTGGTAGAGGGGAGAATAGTGGTTGGTGTGCGACGTAGAGCTAAAGTACTCATAATTGATTTAGATAATAATTATCATTTAATTTTTCATTTAAAGATGACTGGTCAATTGATATATGGGAATAAAGATATATTAGCTGGCGGCGGTCATCCTATAGAGCATAATTTAAAAGAATTACCCAATAAGTATTCTCATGTCATCTTTAATTTTGCTGACAGCTCAAGGCTATTTTTCAACGACACACGACAGTTTGGTTGGGTGAAATTGGTGAATAATATGGAATTGGATGAACTGTCTGAGGCTTTTGGGCCTGAACCGTTAGAGATTGCTAGTTTTCAAGAATTTAAAAATTTATTTGAGAGTAGAAGGGGAGCCGTAAAGCCATTGTTAATGAATCCCAAGGTAATTGCGGGAATTGGTAATATTTATGCAGCTGAAGGCTGTTTTTGTGCTTGCATTAGTCCAAGTAGAGCAGTCAATACACTTTCAGATAAAGAATTAGATAGATTATATAGTTGTTTAAAAAAAATATTGAAATTGGCCATAAAGAACAAAGGGACATCAGCCAAGAATTATGTGGATGCTTTTGGCCGGCAGGGATCAATGGAAGAATTTTTGAAGGTCTATGGCAGAGGAGGAAAAAAATGCGTAAAATGTAAAAGTGTGTTAAAATCAATTGAACAAGGACAGAGATCCACGGTTTATTGTGAAAAATGTCAGAAATAATTTAGTTAAAAATTAAAGAAAATGTAATTTTATGTCAGATTATGCAGATAGAGATTCTATCGGTATTATTGGTGGCGGATTTGTAGGGGCCGCTATAAAACAATATTATAAAAACGCGAAAGTGTACGATATAGATCCCCAGAGAAAGACCCATAGTTTTGAGGAAACTTGCAAACAGGATTATGTATTTGCTTGTGTGCCAACTCCTCAGGGAGAGGATGGTAAAATAGATTTAAGCGCAGTTGAAGATGTGCTTGAAAAGATTCCAGATAATACCAGGATAATTTTAAAATCAAGTGTGGTGCCTGGTACAACAGAAGAATTACAGGAAAAATATCCAAGTAAAAAAATAGTCTATTGCCCTGAATTTTTAACAGCCAAATTTGCTGCAGAAGACTTTGCTTTTCCTGATAAGAATATTATTGGTTATACCAAAAAATATCCCGAGTTGGCAGACGAGGTGGCTAAAGTTTTGCCACGAGCTAATACTTTGATATGTAAGTCAACAGAGGCTGAGATGATCAAGTATATGTTAAATTCATATTATGCACTTAAAGTACTTTACTCAAATGAGATATATGATTTGTGTGAAAAGTTAGATATTGATTACGGAGTTGTTAAAGAGGGTTTTGTGTTGGACAAACGGGTGAATGATTCGCATTTTGATGTGATGAATGGATTTAAAAGAGGTTTTGGCGGGGCCTGTTTCCCAAAAGATACCTCAGCCATTGTTAAGCGTGCTGAAGAACTGGGAGTTGATTTAAGTTTAATTAGGCAAGCCATTGAGACAAATAAGAAATATAGGCAAATGGATACAACTAGAAAAAAATTAAATATTATGGACAGTAGTGAAATTAAAAATTAAGAAATACAATTATGCAAAAAACAATTAAAAACTTAACCAAAGCCTTTATTGGTGAGTCTCAAGCCAGAAATAGATATACATATTATGCCAAGGTCGCCAAAAAAGAAGGCTATGAACAAATCGCCAGCATATTTATGGAAACTGCTGATCAGGAAAAAACTCATGCTAAAAGATTATTTGAGCATATTCAAGAATTGAAGAAAAAATTAAAGGATGATAGTTTGTCTGAAATTGTGGTTGAAGCGGCTTCACCAAATGTGTATGGCGATACCATGGAGAATTTAAAAGCGGCTGCAGCCGGTGAAAATTATGAATATACTCAAATGTATCCTGAATTTGCCCAAGCGGCTAAAGAAGAAGGGTTGGATAAAATTGCAGCCAGAATGTTATCAATTGCTAAAGCTGAAGAACATCATGAGGAGAGGTATAAAAAATTAATCGAACAGCTTGAAAGTAAAAGTGTATTTAAGAAAGAAGAAAAAGTTTGGTGGGTGTGTCGAGAATGTGGTTATATGCACTATGAGGAAGCACCGCCCAAGGAGTGCCCATCATGTGATCATCCACAAAGCTATTATGAATTAAAACGTGAAGCATATTAATTAATTTAAAAAATATGACTGAACTAAATCAAATATATAAGTGTGAGGTATGTGGCAATATTATTGAAACGGTACACACTGGGCAAGGCGAATTGGTGTGTTGTGGACAGCCCATGAAGTTGCAAGCTGAGAATACAGTGGATGCTGCAAAAGAAAAACATGTTCCAGTTATAGAGGAATTACCAGCTCAAGTTTGCCAAGGCAAAGACGGAGCAATTATTAAAGTGGGTGAAACGGCTCATCCCATGGATGAGGACCATTATATCGAATGGATTGAAATTATTACAGAGGACGGCAGAAGAGGTAAGCAATTTTTAAAACCAGGTGAAAAAGCAGAAGTTGAATTTCATACCAGAAAGAAAGTAATAGGAGCTCGAGCCTATTGCAACTTGCATGGGTTGTGGAAGAGTTAGTTTTTTTAAATTTTAATTTTTAAAATAAAAATAAGTAATTTTTACTTATTTTTGTTTTTTAGTTGACTAATTGGCAAAACTGTATTATTATAATATATAATTGGCCTTTTTGGTTTAAGGCCGACTTAGCTCAACGGTAGAGCAACAGTTTTGTAAACTGTAGGTTCTGGGTTCGATTCCCTGAGTCGGCTCCATTTTGAAAAATTATGCCTCAAGTCTCTAATTATTACAAAATACAGGTGGTAGTACCAGTAAAAGATGCTGATAATATACGCCAAATAATCAATGAAGCTGGCGGATCGCGTCAGGGCAATTATGATTATGCCAGCGGATCAGTAAAAACAGTGGGGCGCTTTAGGCCGCTTAGCGGAGCTAAGCCACATATTGGAAAAAAAGGCATAATTGAAGAGGTCGAAGAAGAAATAATTATGACGTTGTGTCATAAAGACAAACTAAAAGAAGTAATACAAGCCATTAGCCAAGCCCATCCTTATGAGGAGCCTGCTATTGACATATTACAACGTTACGAAATTTAATTAAAAATTATGGCGACTAAATATAAAGAGAGATTAATTAAGCTCGAATGTACAGAGTGTAAGCGAATTAATTACTATTCTCAGAAGAACAAGAAAATACATAAGGAAAGATTAGAATTGAAAAAATATTGTAATTCTTGCAAAAAACATACTCCACATAAAGAAACTAAATAAAGCAAAAGCTTTATGAATAATAAAGGTGTTTCGTATTGGGCCATTATAATAGTACTCGCATTTTTTGTAATAGCCTTGATTGTGGCTTTTTGGCCGCAAGATAAAACAATAGATGATAACCTGGGACCTGGTTATGTTAGATTTTTGCAAGACGTGAAACAAAAGGCAGTTAATATTAATGAAAAGGCCAAAATTGAGAAATGGTTAGTTGATAATCGATTAAATGAATATGGCGATTCAATGGATACTATGTATGCGGGTGGTACGCCATTATTTGATGAGTCAACGAGTGCAAGTATGGATAGGCATGATTACATATTGAAGAAATATCCGAATAAGCCCTGGAATAAGTAATTTAATGGGGGTGTAGTATAATGGCTATTATGCTGGTTTCCAAAACCAGAGATTTGGGTTCAATTCCTAGCACCCCTGCCATTCAATTTTTCCCCTAATATTAGGGGATTTTTTGTTTGGGGCATCGTGGAATCAGAACTGTGTTGATATAGTCTATTAAAAGAGATACAATTAAGATATACTAATTGATCATATGATTATATGAAAAAAATAACTATTGCTATTTTAGGCTTGGCGCTGTTATTAAGCACCTCTTCAACAGCCATAGCAGGTAATAGCATAACTAACAGACTAAAAGGTAGGCTTTTATTACAGGTAGAAGATAGAGGTAGAATTTGGTATGTTGACCCGGTAGGAGAACAAAAACACGAAGTAACTTTTGCTAATGCTTTAAATTTATTTGAGACATTATCTTTGGGTATTAGTGATAGCGATTTGAATCAAATCGCTGTTCATCCTGATTCAGTCAGTGATGATGTTGATACTGATAATGATGGTTATTCTGATAGAATTGAAGTTATTAATGGTTATAATCCTGAAATCGCTTCGGATCCTAGTAATGTAGGGAATGATAAGGTTAATATTAATAGTAGTTTAACTGATAGATTAAAAGGAAAAATATTATTACAAGTTCAAGACAGAGGCAGAATTTGGCATATTGATAGCACTGGTAAAAGATGGGAAATTACTTGGGGAAATTTGATGAATAGGTTTAGGAAGCTGGCATTGGGGATTACGGATAAGGATTTGGGGCAAATAGGTGTGACTAGCAATGAGCAGGACAAAAAAGACAGTCAATTAATTTATGGAAACTATGAACAATTAGTCTTAACAGAAAATGATGTCTCGGTATGGTCAGGCCAACTTTTAAATGACAGTAAATCGAAAATAGCATTAGACCCAAAAGAGTCTAAAGAAATCAAAAATATCGAGGAACTTGAAACAACGGATGGTATTAATATTATAGGTGGATATCAAAATATATTCGTCGCCTATGGCAGTCTAAGTTTTGGCGATATGGAGGCTGATGAAGAACTTTTCTCAGTTATAATGAGTAGAGTCTTTGTAATGGGCACAGTGGATGATGCAAAAAGATATTTTGAATTCAAAAAAACCGCAATAGGTCCAATTGAAAATGTGCCTGGTGTAGGAGATGAGTGTTTTGCCTCAAAGGAGTTTGGACAAACCTTTACATTTAGAGTAAAAAATTCAGTCGGTGTTTTTTCTATTTTAGCAGATGAGAGTATGCAGGACGGAATAGACTCTTTACTTCGTGTTCAACTTGATAAATACAATAATTATCAACCATCAGAAGACGGGGTAATAAATTATTCCCTGGATACTGATCATGACGGGATAAAAAATTACATGGAAGAAAGATTGGGCTTAGATAAACATAACGCAGATACTGACGGTGATGGTGATAGTGATGGTAGCGAAATAGCTAGTTGTCATGACCCGCTGGGATCTTTTGGAGAAAAATTAATCCCAGACAATTTATTGGGTAAATTAAATGATAAAGAGTGGTTAAAAACTCAAGGGTTGTATTATTTCCCCAACACTTCCGGGTTAACTGTTACTGAGCATGATGCAGTTAGGAATGAAAAAGGAAATAATTATATGGATTTTCTAATTATTTCAAAAGAAAATAATGTTATAGAAACAGGAGTTCTGGCTACAAGCAATCAAAGATATTATATTATAAATGATAGTTTCAAAAAATATTATTTTAACAAAGACGGAAATCTAGAAGCTAGCTGTCATTTAACTCAGTCCAAGATAACCGAGCAGGACAAGGCAACTTGCTCTTTGGTTGAAGACAAAAATAATTTTGAAATAGATTGTAAAAGATAAATTTAAGCTTATGGCATCAGGGTGGGTATATAAATATACCCACTTTGCCGTTGTATAATAGTTCTAACATCCTCCACTATGCCCTGCCACGCAATTTTTCCTCTAATATTAGGGGATTTTTTGTTTCAAGTTATCCACTTGACAATCATAACGCGTTGCGTTATCATATAAATATGATTAAATTTTTTAAATGTAAAGAAACTCAGAAAATATTTAATCGTGATTATTCACGAAAATTTCCACATTCAATACAAAGAATAGCAATGCGGAAACTATGGATAATTAATGCCGTGGTTAATTTAAAAGATTTGAGAATCCCACCTTCTAATTGTTTAGAAAAGCTTACAGGAAAAAGAAAAGGAAAATATAGTATTAGAATTAATAAACAATGGAGAATATGTTTTGAATGGCATCAGCAAGATGCATATCAAGTAGAAATAATTGATTATCATAATTAAAAATATGAGTAAAAAAATAAAAGCAATCCATCCTGGGGAAATCTTAAATGAAGATTTTCTTAAACCAATGAAACTTAGTCAATATCGTTTAGCTAAAGATATTGATGTTTCCCCAAGAAGAATAAATGAGATAATCCACGGTGATCGTTCTATTACAGCCGATACCTCTTTGCGTCTAAGTAAGTATTTTAATATTTCTCCAGAATTTTGGCTTAATTTACAATCTCATTATGAATTAGAAATTCAAGCCGAAGAAATGGCGGACATCTTAAAAAAGCAGGTCAAGATATTCCAACCATCTGTTTAGATATAAAAACAGTTCTAATCTAAATAATAAACAATTCTGTTCTTTTTTTATTTAATACTAAGGGCTAATAATTTTATTCCTTGACCAAACTTCCGTATTACTCTATATTTAACTTAAAGTTATTGGAGTTGGTATTAAGTCAAAAGTCTCAAAAACATTTTTCCATTTCAATATCAGCTCTTCAAAAGTGTTCCATCTAATTCTTTTGAGGACTGCCAATTAATTAATTAATTTTTAAATATATGGGCGGTAATAGCGCAGCTAGAGCACGTACAAGACATGCCAAAAAGAATACCAAAAAGGGCAAAGAGCTTGCCAAAAAAACAAGAAGGCTAAGAAAGACTGGCAAGCCGTCGTGCTAATTAAAACAAAAACAGGGGATACCCTGTTTTTTGTTTTTTTCAAAAAAAATGTTAAGATATAATCAGATAAATTAAATATAAATATATGAATTTTGAAGAAGGCAAGCTAAAAGCCAAGTGCCCTCATTGTAAAGGTGAAGTCACCCTGGAGGATATTCAAAGAGAGACAAAAGGTGTTGGATTTATAAAACAAGAAATAATGTATTTTTGTCCGCATTGCCAGTCTGTACTCGGTTTTAGCCGAGGTAAGTTTATGAGTTAAATTTAAATATATGTATGATACGATAATAATCGGTGGTGGGCCAGCTGGTGTGGCTGCTGCTATATATACTGCCAGAAAAAAAATGAAAACTCTTTTAATTGCTGAAGAAATTGGCGGTCAGTCAATGCCAGCTGCTGAAATTGAAAATTGGATAGGAATTACTAAAATATCTGGAGTTGAACTGGCACAAAACTTAGAGAAACATTTAAGGGCTCAAGAAGAAGTAGAGGTTAATGTAGGAGAAAGGGCGACTAAAGTCGAAGGGAAGGGTGGCAATTTCAAGGTAATAACTGGGTCTCAAGAATATGAAACAAAAACCGTTATATTATGTAGCGGTGCTCGTCGAAGAAGATTAGAAGTGCCTGGTGAAGATAAGTTTGCCGGTAAGGGCGTGGTTTATTGTTCAACTTGTGATGCCCCTTTGTTTAGTGGTAAAAAAGTAGTGGTAGTCGGAGCGGGGAATGCTGGGCTTGAAGCGGTTGAAGATTTAATCCCTTATGCCAAAGAGATTTATTTACTAACCCGAGGTGATACATTACGTGGGGATGGAGTTACTTTAGAGGAAATTCAAAAATCAGATAAATTTAAAGAGATTATATATAACGCAGTGGTTAAAGATGTGCAAGGTGATGCTTTTGTAGAAAAATTAGTTTATACAGATAAGAAGAGCGGGCAAGATAAAGAATTAGAGATTGAAGGGGTTTTTGTAGAAATTGGGTCTGTGCCAAATTCTGAAATTGCCAAAGGCTTAGTGGATATAAACGAAAGGGGAGAGATAGTACTAAATCATAGAACTTCAGCTACGTCAAAACCAGGCATTTTTGCAGCAGGAGACGTAACTGACGAGGCGTATAAGCAAAATAACATATCAGTGGGGGATGGTGTTAAAGCGGGTTTATCTGCATATAGTTATATAAAAAAGAATTGATTTTTAGAAATATTATTGCTAATTTAATACCCGCTATTTAGCGGGTATTAAATTGCTAAAATAATCCAGATAAACTCTCTTTTAAATATGTTTTTTTTATGCTAATATTACAAGCATTATGAAGATTTGTATTATAAATTCCCTATATCCTCCATACAATCGCGGTGGAGCTGAGGTAATTGCCGAAAAACAAGCCAAGGAATTATTAGCTGAGGGCAATGACGTTTTTGTGATAACTACAAGGCCAATGTGTCGGAAATCATCATCTGGTTGCGGTTTTTCCGTTGAGGACGGTATAAAGATATATAGATTTTATCCATTAAATATTTTTTCAATATATTTTATATACAAACATTGTTATTTAAAAAGGATTATTTGGCGCATTATTGATGTATTCAATATTCATTCATACAATCAGATAAAAAGAATTTTAATTCAAGAAAAGCCTGATATTGTTTATGTACATAATTTAACAGGTATTGGCTATCTAATCCCTGGATTGATAAGAAAATTACGTATTCAATACATTCAAATTATGCATGATGTGGCTCTCGTTATTCCGACCGGGTTATTGATCAAAGGTAAAGAGAAAAGTTTTGAAAATAGGATTTTTATTAGAACAATTTATGAAAAGATTTCCAAATATTTTTTTGGAAATCCAGATGAAGTAATTTTTCCGTCAAAATGGTTAAAGGATTTTTATGAGGAACGTGGCTTTTTTGAAAAATCAAAAAGGATAATAAAAGGAAATTATAATATATCCGTTGATAATCTGTTAAAAAATAAACAGCTCTTAAGCCCGCCTGTAGTTAATTTTATCTATATTGGGCAAATAGAGAAACACAAAGGTATTTTGTTTCTAATAGATATGATGAATAAACTGCAAACCTTAAATTACAAATTACAAATAATAGGTAATGGCGCCAAGCTTGAAAGCGCTCAATGTTTGGCTGAAAATAATCCGAAAATAAAGTTTTTTCCATGGGAGTCAGAAGACAAGGCCAGACAACTCTTGAAAGAATCAGATTTCTCTATTGTGCCATCGCTTTGTTATGAAAATTCACCCACTGTAATTTTTGAAAGTTTAAAAGCAAGCGTTCCGGTAATAGCTTCGAATTTAGGGGGTATCCCGGAATTAGTACAGAATAATATAAATGGATATTTATTTGAGGCCGGTAACAAAGAAGCCTTGTTGGAGATAATAAAAAAATTGACTAAATAGCTAAATTTAAAGTATAATTAGGGTATAAATTAGCCTGATTTTTTTATTTTTATATGCCTAAAAATTTTGAAAAATTTCATATTACTCAAGGTGCAATGATTATCAAAGATGATAAATGCCTAGTTGTCCAATTTAGTGACGAGCACGGCAAAAAACACAAAGATTGTTGGGACATTCCAGGTGGCAGAATTGATGTTGGCGAAGCAGATAAAAGCGAGCAAGCTTTTCGTCGTGAAATTAAAGAAGAGTTAGGAATCTTAAATTTTGATATTATAGACTTAGTCGCCCACGATATTTGGAAAAATGCTGTAGGCGATCCAATTTGTGCCCTGATATATCTGATAGACAATCCGAATACTTACGATATTAAATTAAGCCATGAGCATAAAAATTTTAAATGGATTAGAGAAGATGAAATAAAAGATAAATTTTTGTGGCCAGGGGCAACTAAAATGCTTAAGAAAGGATTTAAAAGATATAAAAAATTAAAGAAACAAAATGGAATCAATTAATCTCAACTGGCAATATATACCCACGGAAGAAGAACGTGAAAAATTTGCCAAAATAAAAAAAATTATTGATATTTTGGTTAAATTTTCAATATTGTTATTTGCGTTTATAGCACTTGATGAAGCAAACTGGCAGTATAGAGAAATTAATAAGATTTCTACATACGCTTTTGGTGTATTTTATATTTTTATTCTACTAATCTGGACAAAATTTGCTTATCCAAAATTTGTACTTCATGATTACAATATAACCATAAATAATCTTGGTATAACCATTGATTTGATGGATATTGGGACACAAACCGTTTTTGAATGGGATAAAATTAAATCATGGAGTGAAGATAAGACATTTTATCAGCAAAATAATCAGAAAGGCCAATTTGCTATTCGCTCCTGTATAAAACCAAATGAACTATATGTGGGCACGCGCACTATGAAAAGCTATATTACTCTTCATGTTGCTCCTTCCATCAGGCAGCAGGTTATAAAAATTTTGCGTGATAAAAATATCGAAGAGCTTAAAAGAGATAAGGCGAAACCATTGTTTCCCTTTAAATTTAATCAATAATTATGAGTTTTTATATAACTACAACTTTACCCTATGTAAATGCAAAACCGCATATTGGTTTTGCACTAGAAATTATCCAAGCGGATGTGGTAGCCAGACATCGTCGTCTTAAAGGTGATAAGGTATTTTTTAATACAGGCACAGATGAACATGGCTTAAAAATTTATAGAAAAGCCTTGGAAGAAAAAAAAGATCCACAGGCATATTGTGACGAATATGCAGCTAAATTTGATAATTTAAAAAAATCATTGAATTTAAGTTATGACAATTTTATCAGAACAACTGATAATGACCACATGAAGGCAGCACAAGAATTTTGGCAAATGTGTGAGAAGAATGGTGATATATATAAGAAAAATTATAAAGTTAAGTATTGCGTGGGTTGCGAATTAGAAAAGACTGAAAGTGAATTGACTGATGGGAAATGCGCATTGCATCCTAATTTAGAATTAGAAAGTATAGATGAGGAAAATTATTTTTTCCGCTTTTCTAAATATCAAGATGAATTACTTAAATTGTATAAGAATAAGGATTTTATTTTACCAACCTTCAGATTAAATGAAATTCGAAAATTTACAGAAAATGGTTTGGAAGATTTTAGTATTTCACGCTTAAAGGAGAAGATGCCTTGGGGCGTACCTGTGCCAGGAGATGAGAAGCATGTGATGTATGTGTGGTTTGATGCGTTAATCAATTATATTTCATGTTTAGGTTGGCCCGAAGATGAAAAGAATTTTTCTAAGTGGTGGCCAGGAGTGCAAGTGGCTGGCAAGGATAATTTACGTCAGCAAACAGCTATGTGGCAGGCAATGCTAATGTCAGCTGGTTTACCCAATTCAAAACAGGTTTTAATCCATGGATTTATAACATCAGAGGGACAAAAAATGAGTAAATCTCTTGGGAATGTGATAGATCCGCTTGAATACACGGAGAAATACGGCACAGATGCTGTACGCTACTATCTGCTATCTGAAATTACACCCTTTGAGGATGGTGATTTTACACGCGAGAAATTTGAGAATAAGTATATGTCAGATTTGGCCAATGGACTGGGTAATTTAGTATCGCGTATTACAACTTTACTTGATAAGAATAATTTAGATGTTTCTTTAAGTGCGGGGAGTGATAAAAAATTAATTCAAGATGTGGATAAAAAAATGGAAGAGTATAAGTTTAACGAGGCTTTGTCTATTTTATGGGGCAAGTTGAGAGAATGTGATGAAGAAATTACCAAAAAAGAACCGTGGAAAATTGAAGATAAAGATGAATTAAAATCAATACTTGAGCCGGTGGCTCAAAAGATATTGGATGTGGCTGATTTATTACAGTCATTTTTGCCAGAAACTGCAGAAAAGATAATTAAGAAGTTAACTTCAAGCAATATTAAAAAATCTAAAATTTTATTTCCTCGTATAAATTAAGAATAAATACATGACTTTGCTCGTCGACATTATACTTTTAATTGCCCTCTTGTCCGTTATTACAAGTTGCTATCAGGCTGGTTTAATCAAGACCTTTGGCGGATTAATTGGCCTAGTAGTTGGTATTGTTATCGCTGGTCAATATTTTCAGCCTTTGGCTGATTTAATTCTGCCTGTTTTTCGTGAATCGGAGAATTCGGCTAAAATTGTGGCTTTTGCCATTATATTTATAGCGGTTAATGGAGTGGTCGGGCTGATAGTCTATGTTTTGGATTCGACCTTTAATTTTATTTCCTTTATCCCATTTTTAAAAACTATAAATAAAATGGGGGGAGCAGTACTTGGTTTTTTGGTTGGCCTGCTCTTAATCGGATTGGCTGTTATATTATTAGATAAATTTCCTTTTGCCTCGTATATACAACCTTATTTAGAAAGTTCAAGATTAGTACCTATTTTTGCTAAGGTAGCTAATTTAATGATGCCGTTGTTTCCTGAGGTTATAACAAAGGTTCAAGGAGTTTTAAGTGAATATGGAGTTTAATTTAATTGACACCCACGCACATCTTAATTTTAATGCATATAAGGACGACGGAACGCAAGTTATCCGTCGTGCTTTGGATAAGGGAATTGGCATGATCAATGTGGGCTCGCAATATGATACCAGCAAAAGAGCTGTAAAGATAGCGGATGATAATGAGCAAGGAGTATATGCAGCAGTTGGATTACATCCCATTCATTTATTTGACGTAGAAGTGGATGAAGAGGAGGATAAGTTTCATACCAAGGAAGAAGAATTTGATGAAAAAAAATATCAAGAGTTAGTTGATAGTTCAAATAAAGTAATGGCTGTTGGCGAAATTGGATTTGACTTTTATCATTTGCCCAAAGACGTGGATTTAAAGAGGGCTAAAGAAATTCAGAAAAAAGAATTTGTAAAACAAATTGAATTTGCCATTAAAAATGATTTGCCAGTAATTTTACATTCACGTGGTACTAAGGAAGACCCATTATGCGCCTATGATGATTTGCTGGAAGTGTTAGAGGATTATAAGGGAAAAATTAGAGGAGTTAAACATTGCTTTACGGCTTCTACAGAAACTGCTTTAAAATTTATTGATTTAGGATTATACATTGGTTTTACTGGGATTATCACTTTTGGGAAAAATGCGGATTCAATCAGAGAAGTGGTTAAGGAAATTTCTTTGGAAAAAACGTTAGTTGAAACTGATTGCCCATATTTATCACCTGATCCTCATCGAGGAGAAAGAAATGAGCCAAGCTACGTGGAATATGTGGCCAAGAAAGTGGCTGAGATTAAACAGGAGGATTATGAGGATGTGGCTAAAGTTTTAGTTTCAAATAGTAGAAAATTATTTAATATTTAAAATGATAATAAAAATTATTCTATTATATTTTTTGCCTTTTGCAGCTAGTTTTCTTGTGGCTATATTTTTAACTCCTAAAATAAGGAAATTTGCTTTAGATAAGGGAATAGTTGATAAGCCAGAAGAAGAGAGAAAAATTCAGAAGGGTCATGTGCCTTTGCTTGGCGGGGTTGTTATTTATTTTTCTTTTTTAGTCGTATTGCTTGGAGTTTGGGCGCTTGGTTTTTTAAATGATGGCAGGATCGAAGTATCGCAGATTTTAGCTATAATTTTTGGTGGGTTAATAATAATAATTATCGGTTTTTTGGATGATAAGTATAATATCAGTACAAAATCATTTCTAGGTCCATTATTGGCAGCTATTTTAGCAGTGTGTTTAGGCATAGCTATAAAATACGTAACCAATCCTTTTATACCAGGTGCGGGTCCATATGGCCGTGCCTTATTTTATTTCTCTCCATGGATTGGACCTGCTTTCAGTTTTGTATGGTTGCTGGGCATGATGTATACGACTAAATTTTTAGATGGCTTGGACGGGTTGGTATCTGGGATTGGTTCTATTGGAGCTATTATATTATTTATTGTATCTTTATTTTGGGATGTACCACAGAGTGGTACATCTATAATGTGTCTTATATTAGCTGGGGCGTGTCTTGGCTTTTTGCGATACAACTGGCATCCGGCCAGAATATTTCTAGGAGAATCAGGCTCTGTATTCATTGGTTTTATACTGGGCGTGCTGTCTATAATATCTGGAGGCAAAATTGCCACGGCATTACTTATAATGGGAATTCCTATTCTCGATGTGTTGTGGGTAATAGTTAGAAGAATTTTTAAAGAAAAAAAGAGCCCCTTTTCTGGGGATAGTAAGCATTTACATTTTCGATTGCTTGAAGTGGGATTTTCTCATCGTGGAGCAGTATTATTTTTGTACTTTTTGACTTTGGTTTTTGGGACTTCTTCTTTATTTTTACAGAGTAGGAATAAGGTGATCGCATTATGTATTCTTATTTTAGTCATGTTGATATTGGCTTATGTGATTGTTTCAAGATATAGCAAAAAGAAAACCCCCATAATTTAAAAATAGGGGTATCTTTTTTAAAGATTTTCTTTAAAGCAATCCTTGAAGAGGTCGGCCCAATTCTCGTCTTCTTCTGTTGGCTTGGTATACCTCTTGTTTTTTGAGGGAGGAGTGACGTCTATAATTTCTCCCTTAGGAATTTTTTTTAGATTTTTTTTGTTTGAGTCTGTTGGGTTTTTTTCCAATTTTCCGTCTCCGTTTTGAAAAAATAAAAAATAGGACTGGGATCCTAAATCGCTTTTTATTTTATAGATTTTAATTGTACCATAATTTTTATATATGCTCAAAAGAATATTACTATACATTTTTGTCCCCATATTACTTGTATTAATATCGGGGTGTATGCCGGATAATAACATGCAGGTAATGCATATAGACGGGAATAAATTAGCGGTTGAAGTGGTCGATACCCCTGAATCTCGCTATATGGGATTATCAAATAGAGAATATATGCCCCAGAATGAAGGTATGCTCTTTGTATTTGATAATTTAGTCCAGCCTGGTTTTGTAATGCGCGATATGAAGTTTAATTTAGATATTATTTGGATCAGGGATAATGTGGTGATCGGATGCGTGAGGGATTTGGCCGCACCGCAAAAAGGGCAGAATGCAGTTGCGATTGAGGCGGAAGAGGATATAAACTACGTGGTGGAGGTAAATGCTGGCTGGTGTGCTAGAAATGATATTAGTAAGGGAGATAGGGTAGATTTTTAGTTTTTTTCGATGTTTTTTTAAATTTGTGATAAAATATAGGTATGAATGTAATATTATCAAGCTTCAAATTTATAGTTATAGATATTTTGGGTGATTTTGTGTATTGGCCTGTTTGGTGGTACACGATTGGTCTTAAAGAAAGGCTTGATTTTAGTGCTGAACAAATTAAAAAAACATGGATAGCGTTGGGGCTTGGCATTTGGCTAAAGAATACATTCGTACCCATGTATGGAGATAGATCATTTATTGGAAGATTAATCAGTTTTTTTATGAGAATTGTAATTCTCATATGGAGACTGGTTTGGTTTTTATTGTGGTCTTTGATTGTATTGGTGGTATTTTTGGCATGGGTGCTGGGGCCAATTTTTGTGGTTATAATGGTATTGAGGCATTTAAAGATATAGTCTATGGCCGAAGAAGTTAAACAATCCTTAATACATGTGTGTTCTTCTTGTCAGGGGAATGGCATGGTAGATAATAAGGCTTGCAAAGCATGTCAAGGTTTTGGAGTTGTTTTGTGGTTAACTGGCAAGATATTTTATTGGGGTAAAAAATATTCAAGATTAAAAATAATTCAAGAAAAACAGGCACGCAAAATAAGAACTATTATAAACTTCATATTCTTTGTATTTGGTATAGCTGGGCTATTATGCCTAGCTAAGGTAATTTATGATTTTAATGTATTGAGTTTGGGTATTACTAATTTTTCACAAGTACGTAATGAATATACTTTAGTTTTTTGGTTGTCAGCCCTATTTGATATGTATCTGGTATATAGGATAAGCAGAGAATCTAAACCTCGTCAGTTAGTGGAGAAAAGATCAGTTTTTGGAATTAAGAAAGAAATGATGGGTGAGTTTAAGTGGGCTGAAGTTTCTAAATATAAGAAATATGATATTTCAAAGAGTTTGAGCCAGGATGGTTTAAAATTAATTGAAGATACTTGGTTGGTGGCAAGCAAACTGGACCATACACAGGCTCTGAATGTACATCTTTTTTCATCAGCCTTGAGCGGTTCGCAGGTTAGTTTAGTGTTTTCAAGATTGGGTGTTGATTTTCAAGTATTATCTCAAAAGCTTAAACGAGCTTTGAACCAAGTTACAGATCACGGCAAGACGGTAATTTCATTTGAAGTTAAAAAGACATTACTTGAAAGTTACCTATATGCATACAATCAGAGGAAGAAAAAAGTTAGACCCGTACATGTGTTGTATGCAATAGCGCATGAAGAGGGCATTGTTAAAGAAATTCTTTATGATTTATCTTTAACGGAGCGTGAAATTGGACTGGTGGCAGAGTGGGTTGATTTTATGAGTACTTTGATAGCCAGGTGGCGTAAATTACGCTATAAGGCCAGTTTTAAGCCCAAGAGTAATATGAATCGTGCCTATACAGCCATTGCCACACCCAATTTGGATCAAATATCACGGGATATGACTTTAATGGCCAAAGCCGGTCAATATGATTTGTGTGTTAATAGACAAAAAGAAATTGATGAAATTTATAGGGTGCTTGAGGTGGATAGAGTAGGAGCTATTTTAGTGGGACATACCGGAGTGGGTAAACGAACGATTGTCGAAGCAATTGCTCAGCATATGGTTGAAGAAGATGTACCCAAAAAGATACAAGATAAAAGGTTAGTGGCTATGTCTGTATCTGGCTTAATCGCTGGAGCATCAAAAGCAGGGGACTTAGAAGCCAGAATTTTAACTGTAATGAGTGAGATTTCTAGATCTAAAAATATTCTTTTGTTTATTGAAGATATACATCACTTGGTAGGAGTTAATGCAGAAGGCGGAGATTCAATGGATGTGGCTGAAGCATTGGCTGAAAGTATGTCTAAGGGTAATTTTATGGTATTAGCCACAACCACCCCTGAGTATTATAAACAATACATTGAAAGATCGAGCTTAGCCAAGGTATTACAAAAGGTAATAGTCAAAGAACCTACACAAGATGAAGTGATCCGGGTACTTGAGGCAAAAACGTTGGAGCTTGAGGGTAAGCATAAGATATATTTTTCATATCAATCTTTGGAGCAAATAGCTCAGTTGTCGGGACGCTATTTACATGACACCTATTTACCAGAAAAAGCCATTAAGATTTTAGATGAGGTGGCTTTGATGGTTTTACAAAGCAGAGGGGAGAAAGCCATTGTGAGTGCAGAAGATGTGGCAAATATTGTAGCTGAGAAAACAAATATCCCAGTACAAAAAATTGCCAAAGACGAAAAGAGTAAATTACTTAATTTAGAACAGCGAATTCATGAAAGAGTAATTGGACAGGAAAAGGCAGTTGGTTTTGTATCAGCAGCCTTGCGACGTGCCAGAACAGAACTGCGATCTAAGAATCGCCCGATAGCTTCTTTTCTTTTTTTGGGTCCAACAGGTGTGGGAAAAACTGAAGTGGCTAAAACTCTGGCAGATGTATATTTTGGGTCTGAAAAAAATATGATTCGTATAGATATGTCAGAGTATCAGGGAAATGATGCTTTAGCTAAATTAATTGGAAATGCAGAGACTGGTAAAGGCGGGTTTCTGACAGAAGCTGTGCGCAAGAATCCTTTTTCTTTAATACTCTTGGATGAAATTGAAAAAGCAAATTTTGATATCCTAAATGTATTTTTACAAGTTTTGGATGATGGAAGGCTAACGGATGCTACGGGCAAGACAATTGATTTCACTAATAGTATAATTATATCAACATCAAATGCTGGCGCTCTATATATCCAAGATGAAGTTAAAAAGGGGACTGGGGTTGATAAGATAAGAGAGGGATTGATCAATGTTCATTTAAAAGATAAGTTTAGGCCAGAGTTTTTAAATCGGTTTGATGGTATTGTAGTATTTCATCCACTGGAGATGGAGCATGTTATTGAGATTGCTAAACTATTCTTAGCTAAATTGGGACAGAGATTGCAAGATAAAGGTATTGGCTTTAGGGCAAATCATGAAGCGGTTAAAGAGCTGGCCCAGCTCGGATATGATCCATCAATGGGTGCTCGACCCTTGAGAAGAGTCATACAAGATAGGGTTGAAGACCAGCTGGCCAAGCTATTTTTAGCTGAAGAGCTAAAAAGGCGAGATGAGGTGGTTTTAAACAAAGGATTGACCCTAAGGGTGAATAAGGCACAAGAAATTTAAGTATTAATAATGTGTGTTTTTGCCAAAATGTCTAGGCTAGCCTAGACATTTTGTTATTTTTCAAAGAAAAAACTGGGTTATCCACAGATTTTTTACTTCCCAAAAGAGGATATATTGGTAATATATATTCATCAATTAAAGGAAAATTGATAAATATTGACAAATATTACAATTTATGTTAATATTTGTAGATGCCTACAAAACTAAAAAGGGCAGAAATAAGCCAAAACAAAAGAACAAAAAAAGACCAAAATCAATAATAAAAAGAGAGCAATTCAAACAAAAAGAAAAACAGATAGTTTTCCTTTTTTTATTTTTACATTTCTAGAAGATTTACGTAGATTTTTTACTCGAATTTAAATTTTAAACGCATAGATATGTGCGTTATTACTTCTTTGGTTATTTAGCAATGCATAGCTAAAAACCATACACTCTAAGTTGGAAAAAGCTTTTTATCGCTGTTTTTTCCTAACAAAAATAAATAACTAAAATAAACACTGTTCTTAGAGATAAAAAAATAGTCGTTTTTTTATTTCTTTCTTATATATTTTTAATAATTTAATTTTGGAGACAATTTTTATGATAAACAAATTTATCCGTAAAAATTGGAAAGTTATTAGTTTGGTTTTCCTTCTAACCGTATCTATCGGTACTTTGGCTCATAATGCCAAAGCTGTTGAACTTGTATGTTCAGCTGGTTGTGGAGGAAATTCAGACAATATAAGTGTTGAAGTGATTGAGTTTAACGGTGGTGATCCAAAAGTTTGTCACAAAGACAAAAACACTGGAACTCCATGTCCTCCATCCCTTCACGCAGTCAATATTACTGTACCCCAAAGTGGCACATATACAATTGTAACTGAGTCAGTTTTTGATAGTTTATCTCAGTTCAATGAAAGCTACTTTTTGACAGCCGGCAGTGCCTGGCAGTCAGGTGATGGAAATAGTTTCTATGTAGTAGAAGACGGCGGAAATCAAGTTTGTATGCAAACTCCCGCTGGTTCTCTCTATTTAGAAGCTGGTCAAAATGAGGTTTACATGAATCATGTATCTTTGATTCGTGGAGAATCTGAGTTAAATGACCCAATTCATTACCAAGGCGACAGTGTTGGACTTCGTTCGCTATGTGCGAGCTTTGTCCCACCACCTGTAGAAGATCCTGAAATCTATTTGACCAAAACTGGGCCTCAAGGTTCTGTTGTTCCAGGTCAAAATATTACCTATTCACTCGAATGGGAAGTAACAGATGCAGGAGTTACAGGATTGACACTTATTGATAACCTTTCAAATAACACAGATTTTGTATCTGCTGATAACGGCGGATCATATTCAAGCGGTAATGTTACCTGGAATTTAGGTAACAAAAGTGCAGGAGATTCTGGTACTGTGGCTTTAACTGTAAAAGTTAAAACACAAGACATTTATGAAGATTCTGTAGTCCGCAATGAAGCAACCTTGAGCTCAAACGAGACAGGTGATGCTGAAGCATGGAAAGAAAATTTTATAGACGCTGAATGCGTTTTAATTATTTCCAAGTCAGATGATCCAGATCCAGTTAATCCACAGGGACAAATAACTTATACAATTAATTACGAAAATACAGGAACTGCAGTTTGTACTGATGTACAAATAACAGAAACCTATGATGCAAATACAAGTTTTGTGTCAGCTAATCCTACCCCAGACACTGGCGATAATGTTTGGGATATTGGCTCTTTGCAACCCGGCGATAGCGGATCTATTGAGGTCACAGTCGTGGTTGACGGCCAAGTAGTGGACGGCGACATACTATACAACGATGTTTGCATTGAATCACCAGAAGAAGGTCCTGTTTGTACTGAGGAAGATACAACTGTTGAAGTTCCTATAACACCATATTACAACGTAAATGTTACTAAAGAATCTGACAAAGAAGCGTATTTAGTTGGTGAAAATATTACCTATACCATTAATTGGTCAGTCACTGGTAATACTCTTGCCCCTGACGTAACTTTAGTTGATTCTTTACCTGACGAAGTTGCTTTTGTTGACGCTCCTGGCGGACTATATGATGCGCCTACCAGGTCAATCACTTGGAACTTGGGTGATATAACCCCAGATGATTCTGGCGCTGTCACCTTGGTAGTTAATCTTGGTAGTTTGCCTATTTCTGGTTTTGATGTAACTAACTATGTATTGATGACATCTGGCCAAGAGTCAGACGACGCCACTAAAGTAGTTGAAGCACAAGACTATTGGGTAGATATTGAAAAAGACGGCCCAGCTAATGCTTTGGCAGGTGAAGAGATCACTTATGTGATGGATTGGGAAATCACTGGCAACGGGACTGCCCCTAATGTCATAATCAGCGATATTTTACCCCAAGGGGTTGAATATGTTTCTGCTGACAATGGCGCTACATATAATCCCGTAACTAGAGCAGTTCTTTGGTATCTGGGAGATCTCTCTCCTCAAGATGTCAGACAAGGAACTTTTAGTATAACTGTTACTTTAGACAGCGCTTTAGATGTTGGTACAGAAATTGTCAATTCCGCAGTCATTCAAAGTGGTAACAAAGTTGATAGTGATTGTGCATATACTGTTATAGTTGCAGAGCCATATTTCAATCTTTCAATTGAAAAGACTGCTGACAAGCAAGATTACCTAGTAGGTGAAGATATCACCTATACTATTGATTGGAATGTAACTGGTAACACAGATGCTACAAACGTGTTAGTAACTGATGAAATCCCTGTAGAAACAACCTTTGTA
>Ga0208904_1000115_pt1 | contig 68944 bp, 71 predicted proteins | sample AntAceMetag02UKB_FD_184774 | JGI IMG/M metagenome (GOLD analysis project Ga0208904, IMG submission 184774) | Saline lake microbial communities from Ace Lake, Antarctica - Antarctic Ace Lake Metagenome 02UKB (SPAdes) (version 2) | ecosystem: Environmental > Aquatic > Non-marine Saline and...
AAATATGTGCCTGAACTTTTTTTATATTTACTTAATAATCCCTTCTTCATTAAAGATTCGCACAAATCATATACGGTAGTGCGATTTATGTTTGTTTTCTTTGCGATATCTGATGCTTTAGTTTGCCCAATTTCAAGCAGAGCAAGGTATATCTCACTTTCTTTTTCTGAGAAATCTAAATATTTTAATAACTCTTTAATCATAAAGTTGTGGAAACTACATCAACATATTTGTTGCTTATATTAGCCATTATTTAGTTATATTTTGTATATTTATAATACCATTCCCACAGGGATTAGTCAAATTATGTATTATAAAGGTAGATAAAGACAAAAGAAGCTCATTAAAAAATAAAGGAAAAATTATGAAAAATTTAAAAGATATACCCGTGGTTTTTAACGGCCAGTTTCCAAAGAATTATATTAACAGCGTTAAATATTGGGGTAATATTAATAAAGAAGATCTGCATTCTATAATGCCTGATGGAACAGCTAAAATGTTAATGATGGATTTGGATTTTGGGAATAAATGCAGTTTGGCCTGTCCTCATTGTTTCCGTAGAGACAGTAGGTTTGACAGTGTTGATAATAAACAATTGAGTTATAAAGAAATTATATCTTATATAAAAGAGGCTAGAAAAATTGGACTGAGACAAATAAAAATTATTGGACGCGGTGAACCTTTTGAAAATGAAGATTTTCTAGGTTTTTTAAGAGAGGTTAATTCCATTGGTGTTGGCGTGTCTATACTAACCAAAGGGCACGTTATTGGTAGTGACGAGCTTGCAAAAAGATATAACACAAAATATGGAATTAATAGTAGTAAGGAGTTTGTAGATGAACTTAAAAAGATGGAAGTTAGTATTTGTTTAGGTTTTAACTCTTTTAACAAGGAGACTCAAGAAAAGTTTGTTGGCTCCAAAAAAAGTTTAATAAAGAACTATGTTGACTTGAGAAATCGAGCGTTAGTTTTTTTGGTAGAGGCAGGATTTAATGACTATGTTCAAGGAGAGGCAACAAGATTGAGCTTGGTGGCGGCACCTATAAAACCAGAGAATGTAAAAGAAATATTTGGTTTATATAAGTGGGCACGAATGAGAAATATATACATGCTTAGTTGTCCGACAACCATAAGCGGAAAAGGACTTGATCAGTCTGAAAAAGACAAAGAGGATCTAGGCTACTATGGTAATTTAAAAAAGGTATATATAAATATATATACTTGGGCAATAAAGAAAAACTTAATAAGTCTCGATAGTTTTTGTCAGGATGGGGTTTCTTTGTATCCAGGATGTCATCCGTGTAATCAGACCGCCGCTGGTTTTTACTTAAACCTGTCAGGTCAAGTAGTTCAATGTCCTGGTCGTGTAGATAAAGATACTATTTTTATCTCTGACATACGGGACAAAGGATTGTTAGAGACGTGGAAGAGTTGTGCTAATTATAAGAGGGCCAAAAGCGGTAAAAAATTTAACTATCACTGTGTGGCTCGTGATGTGTATAGTTTGCCAAAAGATTTTTATGTTGAAATTGAAAGAGAAATTTTAAAGGAGATTGCAAAATAAATAACATGAGCATCGGTTGATTCAAATCAATCGATGCTTTTTAGTTTGCAAAACAAAAAAACAACCCAAAGGTTGTAAAATCATTTATTTAAATATTTTTAATTTATCTTAAACTTAAAGTTACATTTTTATTTAAATATCCAGCTTGGAAGAAATCTTTAATAAAACGTTGGTCAGCATGTTCTGTATAAGCTGGTACATCTTTATGTTCTACTGGTTGTTGGTAAGATACTTTGTTGTCTACCCAGCTTAAAACTAAAGCTGCAATAACAACAACTAATATAGATATTGTTATCTCTACAAATAGCTTAAAAGTGCGAATTCCTGAATGTTTATCATCACGCAACCATTGATTGTCTGTGCAGACGTTTTTCCACGTCTGACTATAATTTGAAGTCATATTTTTTGTTTTTGTATATATTTTTGTATCAAAAAAGAAGTATGAACAAAATACTTCTTTATTACATTATAAGTATAGCACAATTTTTCGGTCTTGTCAAAGATTATTCTCCCATTTTTTAGCATCTAAACCTTTTTGAGCAGCATCCATTTGGCCTTCTTGTTTAGATGTTCCTTTTCCTTCTGCAATCAGTTCATCATCTAAATACACACCAATAATAAAGGTTTTTTCATGATCTGGGCCAGATTCTGACATTACTTGGTAAGAGGGTGTAAAACCTGTTTTTTCTTGAGCCATTTCTTGGAAAAGAGATTTTGCATCTATATATAGCTTATTCTCAAGAATGTTAGGCAATTTAGACAACATGTTGTTTGTAATAAACTCACTAGCCTTATCCCAACCTTGATCTAGATAAATAGCTCCAATAATTGCTTCCATTGCATTGGCTAGGATATAGTTACGAGCTTTTTCATTTTTATCTTTAGATTCACCTTTTGATAAGAAAAGATAATCTTCAACTTTTAGCTCATGTGATACTTGGGCTAACATTTTTGCATTAACTAAAGCTGCTCTCCAGTTTGTTAATTCACCTTCAGGGTTTGGATACTTTTTATATAAATATTCTGTTACGATTAACTCTAATACAGCATCACCTAAAAATTCTAAACGCTCGTTGTGTTCCATACCTGTAGACGAGTGTTCGTTGATATATGATCTGTGAATTAATGCTTGTTGTAAAAGCTCTTTGTTTTCAAAAGTAACTTTTAGTTTTTTTTCTAGTTTTAGAAAATCTGACATAGTTTTATTAGATTCTAAACTCTAAACAAATTCAAATAAATATTTTGAACTTATTTGGAAATTAGATAATTAATTGTTATTCTTTTTTTTCTTCTGATTCTTCTTGTTCCATTTTTCCATATATAGCTCCTAAAACACCATTAACGAATTTTCCAGAAGAATCACCACCAAATGTTTTAGCCATTTCAATAGCTTCGTTGATTACAACTTTTGGTGGTATCTTATTTTCAGTAAATTGTAATTCATATATTCCTAAACGTAATACATTTCTATCAACAACAGTCATTTTATCAAGAGGCCAGTCTGGTGCATATTTTGTAATGATATCATCAATCTTTGGTAAGTTTTTTGTAACACCTTTAACTAGGTTTTCAATAAAAGAAGTGTCTTGTAAACCAACTCCTTGTTCGTGGATACTATGTGCCAGAACATCTTGAAGTTTTTGTGAGCGATGATTAAAATCCCACTCATAAAGTGTTTGCATTGCTATGGTTCTTGAAAGGTGCCTATTGGACATGGTTTTTTATGTTATTTTTTCTTTTCTTGTTTTTTCTCTTTTTTCTCTTCTTTCATCTTTTTCTTTCTCTCTGCTTTTTTAACTCTAATCTTTAAAACTTTTTTCTCTTTATATGTACCACAAAAAGAACAAGCTGTATGTGGCCTTAGGGGTTTTTTACATTTTGGACAAGCAGACAATTGAACAGGTTTTAAACTAATAGCTGATTTTCTTTTTCTTGAACGTGATTTTGTGTGTCTCTTTTTCGGTTTCATAGTATTTTGTGTCTAATTTAGTAATTTATTACCTTTATCTTAGCCGATTTCCTCTATAAATGCAAGTCTTTAACTTTTGTTATTTTTTTGTTAAAATGTATGTATACATATATATGGCTCGATATCGTAAAAAAAGGTTTAAAAATATGGTTTCAAACATACCCTCCAATGTGAAGAGGGATGTGTTTGTTTTATTCATATTTTTCTTAGCAGGTGTTTCTGCTATAGCGATGTTTGGTGTTTTAGGTAAGGTAGGAATGGTTTTAGATGGACTTTGGCAATATATATTTGGTTGGGGCTGGTGGTTTTGGCCAGTTATCTTGGCTGTTTCAGGATATTTTTTAGCAGTTAAGGAAAAAAAGGAAATATCTGGACACAGATGGCTTGGCCTATTTTTATTCACCATCTCATATTCTGGAATCCTTGGTTTGTTTGTTAATTCAACAAGAAGTGGATTTGAAATTGCTAGTGAAGGAATTGGTGGTGGTCTTTTAGGATATTTTATAGCCTGGCCATTCTTACAGATAGGGGATTTGTGGTTAGCAGTTATTGTTCTTCTTTTGTTATTCTGTGTTTCTTTACTTTTATTTTTTGAAAAAACAATTATGGATATTTGGGAAGCTCTTCGTTTCCCATCTTTTTCTTGGTTAAAAGAAAAGATTAGTTCTAAAGAAGAAGATCATTTAGAAGAGGGATCAATTGATGATATTGGGTTTGAACAAAAAGATATTGATGACGAAGAGTATGAAGAATTTGGAAAAGACGAAAAAGGAGACAAGACACAAAAAGAAATGTTTCCTAAAGATAAAAAGAGATTACCTAAAATTGATTTACCTTTGGATCTTTTAAGTGACAAAAGAGAAGCTCCTACTTCAGGGAACATTAAGATTAATCAAGAGATTATTCAAAAGACATTAGAACACTTTGGTATTAATGTTGAGATGGGAGAAGTATCTGTTGGTCCGACGGTTACTCAGTATACATTTAAGCCAGCTTCTGGTGTTAAGGTTTCGCAAATTACAACATTAAATAATGATTTAGCTTTAGCTTTAGCTGCTCACCCTATTAGAATTGAAGCACCTATTCCTGGGAAGTCTTTAATTGGTGTAGAGGTGCCAAATCAAAAAAATGCTTTAGTATCTTTAAAAGAAACTTTGGTTTCACAATCATTTAAAGAAAGAAAATCAAATTTATCAATAGCTATTGGTAAAGATGTTGGTGGAAAACCATTGTTAGCCGATCTAGGAAAGATGCCCCATCTATTAATAGCTGGAGCAACTGGTTCAGGTAAGACTGTTGGAATTAATTCAATTATCATTTCTTTACTTTATCAAAATCAACCTGATGATTTAAAATTCATATTAGTAGATCCAAAAAGGGTTGAGTTGCCACAGTATAACAATATACCTCATTTACTTTGTCCTGTAATTACAGATGTAAAGAAAACAATTAATGCATTGCGTTGGGCTGTTAAAGAAATGGAAAGAAGGTTGCAGGTTTTATCTAATTCAAATAAAAGAAATATTGATGCATACAATGCAACTGGCCCTAAAGAAAAAATGCCTTACCTCGTTATTGTAGTAGATGAATTAGCTGATTTAATGGCTAGTGCGGGTCCAGAGATTGAAGCTGCTGTTGTGCGTTTAGCACAAATGGCTAGAGCTGTTGGTATTCATTTAGTATTAGCTACTCAGCGTCCATCTGTTAATGTTATTACCGGACTCATTAAAGCAAATATTCCTGCAAGGATAGCTTTTTCTGTAGTTTCTTTAATGGATTCAAGAACAATATTAGATACAAGCGGGGCTGAAAAGTTACTTGGTAATGGTGACATGTTATTCATCACAGCAGAGCTTTCTAAGCCAGTTAGATTACAAGGAGTATTTTTATCTGACGGAGAAATTGAAAGAGTTGTTGAATTCTTAAAACAAAAAGGCAAACCAGACTATGATGAAAGTATTACGGAAAAAGTAATACCAACAGGTGTATCTGCTGTTGGCCATGGAAGTTATGAGGATGATGACGAACTTTTACCAGAAGCTAAGGAATTAGTTATTAAAATGGGTAAAGCTTCAGCTTCATATTTACAAAGAAAATTTAGAATAGGTTATGCCAGGGCTGCCAGGATTCTTGATTTGCTGGAAGACCAAGGTATTGTAGGTCCAGCTCAAGGATCCAAACCAAGAGAAGTTATTGGTAGAATGGAAGAGTTAGAAGCAGATAGAATTTTAGAAGAAACAGACGATGAATTTGAAGAAGATATTGAAGACGATGAAGAATATGAAGATGAGGAAGAATAATTAAAAAAACAAGATGACAGCGTTTCGTACAAAAAAAATTAATGAACACCAAGATATTGGTAAAATTTTAAAGGAGGCTAGAGAGAAATCTAGTCTCTCTTTAAGTTCGATCTCAGATCAGTTGAAAATTAATAAACAATATTTAGGATATATTGAAGATAATGATTGGCAGAAATTACCAGGTGAATTCTATATCAAAATATTTGTTAAAAAATATGCAGAAGCTTTGGGTGTACGTTTTGCTAAATTAAATGAAACTTTAGAAAAGGAAATGAATATATATAACAAGTGGGATGATATGAAGAAATTTAATAAGAAGGTAGATAAATCTAATTTACTTGTTTTGCCAAATATATTAAAACGATCAGCTATCATTTTAGTAGTTTTAATTATTGTAATATATTTAATATTCCAAGTATCACAAGTTACTAATCCTCCTAGTTTAGAAATATTACAACCAGCTCAGGAAACCATAACAATTGATCAAAAATTTTATACAATTTATGGTCAAACAGACAACAATGCAAAGGTTAAAATTAACTCACAAGAGATCATTCCAGACAGCACAGGCTTTTTTAGCTTACAACTTGACTTGTCTCCGGATTTGAATATAATAAGGGTAGAAGCGAAGACAAGATATTCGCGAAATGCAGTAAAAATTAAAGAAATAATTGTACAGGAGTAAAAATATGCCTAAAGAAAACAAAGATGAACAACAAATAAAAGATGAATCAACCCAAGATGCTGTTAATCAAATACGAGAAAAGTTTGGTGAAGGCGCTATTATGAGGTTTGGTGATGCTAAAACAATGCAAATAGAGGTAATTCCTACTGGCTGCTTATCAATGGATATTGCTTTAGGTGCAGGCGGTGTGCCTCGTGGTAGGGTTATTGAAATATATGGTGCTGAAAGTTCAGGAAAAACCACTTTAGCTCAACATGTCGTAGCAGAAGTGCAAAAACAAGGTGGTGTAGCTGCGTTTGTTGATGCAGAACATGCATTGGACCCAGAGTATGCTAAAAAGCTTGGTGTTAATATAAATGAATTATTAGTTTCTCAACCAGATTCAGGTGAACAAGCATTAGAGATTGTAGAAACTTTAGTTAGATCAAATAGTGTAGATGTTGTAGTAATTGATTCAGTAGCAGCCTTAACACCTAAGGCTGAAATTGAAGGTGAAATGGGTGATAGACATATTGCTTTGCAAGCTCGTTTAATGAGTCAGGCCTTAAGGAAGTTAACGGCAATTATTTCTAAAACAAAAACTTCCGTAATATTTTTAAATCAAACAAGACAAAGAATTGGTGTGTTTTTTGGCAACCCAGAAACAACAACTGGTGGTATGGCTTTAAAGTTTTATTCTTCAGTAAGAGTCCAATTAAAGCGTGCAGCTCAAATTAAAATGGGTGATAATACTATTGGTAATAGAGTTAAAGCAAAGATTGTGAAAAATAAAATTGCTGCTCCATTTAAATCTGCTGAATTTGATATCATGTATAATGAAGGAATTTCTTTATCTGGAGATATATTAGATTTAGGAATGAAATATGGATTAATAAAAAAACAAGCCACCACATTTTTTTATGGAGACACTAAATTAGCTGCTGGCAGAGAATCTGCTAAAACTTTCTTAAGAGAAGATAAAAAGTTAATGAAACAAATTTCTAAAGAAATTTGGCAAAAAGTTAAAGAAGAAATTGTTTAAATTAAAAATATATATCAAAAAACAGCTCCTCTTATCTTGGGGCTGTTTTTGGTTTTTTTCAATCAACCAGGGACGAAGTTGAGTTATCAAACAGTAGTTGCTTTCACAACTTGGAGAGAGTTTTTGTTTGATATTTTAGTCCCTTCTCTTCCCTGGGTGACTGAAAACAATATTGATAAATTAATCCTCTCTCTAAGCCTACTACTAGAGTAATAAACTTAGAAGAAGATGGGAGTTTAGGTACAACTCCCTTCTTCGGGTATTTGGTAGATGTTTATTCTGCTCTCGCAGTAAAACAATGTTAACAGAACATGCCATAACCTTCGGGGACCTTCGTTCACTGGGGGACAACAATTGTTCCACATTTACACTCTCCACCAAAACAGAATTTTTGTTTTGATGTAAAATGACCTTTTGGACAACGGAGTTTTCCCATTTCTACGGCTGGTACGTCGGCTCCGTCGGTTTCGACTATCCCACGGCCAATACTTTTTCCACCACCGAGAGTTACGAAGCCTTGTTTTAAATTATTAATAAAGGCTTTTATAACTTTTTCCAAACCAGGAATTTTCTGGAAAGATATTTCCAGATTGAACTCGCCACACCATAATTTTTCCTGCCAGGTGCCTTTTATTTTTCGTGAATAATGGGTTTGAGTAAAAATACCATTATTAACGCCTGACGAATTATGGCATTGAACATTTTTTAGCAGGAAACGGACAGGTGTATAGTCCGTATTTAATAATTGTTTAGTGTCAACGCCAGCTTCTTTTAAAAAATTCCACCATGCGCCATAAATTTTTCTTGTCAATTCAAAATCATTGAAAAGAAAATTTATAAAATTCATATAATCTTCATCTGTGATCATACGAATCGCACGGGCAGTGCACTTCATCGAGATTTTTTGATAAGTATTCATTACATCACCTCCTGCAATAACTGTGCAAATGTGGTTCGCACAGATCCATTGTATCCACCTAAACGTTTAATAACGATACAGAGTGTTTTTTGTGTTACGGCGTTTCCGGTGCATACTGGGTTTCCAGCATCATCAAAATGGAAAAATAATTTTTGTGCGTCACGATGTTTTCTCCATTCTTCGCTTCCACCTAGAATTTTATATTCAGCATGTCCGTAATTACGAGGCATGTCGAATTTTCTTCCTACTAAATTTGGCAGGACGGTTTGGTAAAAATATAAATTTTCCATTTTTTTACCTCTCTTGATTTGGTTTTGTAAAGAACTGTTTTTTATTTTTCTAACCTCTTTCAAATCACAATGTTAAAAAAAATAATGATTTGAAAAAGATAGTGGAAACTTGGGTAAAAATTAAGTTTCCACTAAAAAATTTGGGTTACCACTGCCCGTCCAGTATTAGTGGAACTCCGGGGGTCAAGCCCAGATATGACAGTTGGGGTGGATTTAAGAACCTCGGTTCGGTTCTGCATAGAGGTTAACCGATGATAGTTGAGCCACTTTCAACAACTATCAGTTAAATTTTGTACCTCTTTTGATAGTTACTACTATAAATAAATTTAATAAAAATCATAGTAGTTGTATGGTGAGATAATTAATTCTTGGCTAGGCGCCACTCTCAATGGTCCTTTGTTATTTTTCCTAGCATAAACAAATCAAGAAAAATGTTCTTTAGGTAAACTCAAAGTATCCATACATATTTTTGAGCTGAACATAGTCCTCTTTGGTGTTTTGTTTGCGCACCACCGCGTAGTTGTAGGAAACCAACCCTCACTATCGAGTCTCTTACGATTTCGCATGTGAGATACGCCCAAAGCTTTCAACCTCTAGAGTCCGGTACTTTGGGATGATGGGTATCAGTTTTAACCCTCTTGCAACAGCGGACTTTACTGTTCAAGAACAGGCCTGGAACTTACGGTTCCTTCATGATGCCAAAAGCTTGATATATTCTCCCGGCTTGAAGAATATATAAATTGAGTGTTTAAATAAGAGGGACTAATTGGGTCATGCCTCCAAAAAGTTTCATTATATAAACATTGTGGCTGTTTTTTATTGGAAGTGCCACTCTCAAGATTAACTTCCTTGATCGTTTTATCACACCGATCGTGAACTGAAAGCCTTGGCCAACAGTTCTGCGCTTCATAATCCAGAAGTGGTCCCAGGGCTTAGGACTGCTATGCAGTACCCTGAGTTGATATCATTTTATCGATAAAAGGTGGACCTCTTATCATGACTACCTCCGTATTTGGTTATTGGTTTACAAGGAGTTTTTTTATTTTTATTTTATCTCCTCTTTCAAACCACAAAATTAATTATGAATTGGAAGAGAAGTGGAAAAGGGTAAGTTTTCCAAGTCTCGGGTGTTTCTTTTTAAATGTTTTACAAGGGTAAGGAAAGTGTTCACTTGCCCAGGTTATAGTGTCAATTCTTTATATTCTTTTTGACAAAAGAATTTTTATCGAAGATTTAAGAAAGAGTGGTTTATCTAGGCTATACCTCTAGATAAACATTTTTTCTATATCTTGCATTTTTTTTATTAGCGGTATTGCTTCGACTATATAACCGCCGCGCTGTAACGGTGCGCCCGACCCTCAAGTTTTAAGCTTGTTACGTGCGGGTCACACGCTTTTCATGCCTACCTGTTTGACAATCAAGAACATCGTAAGTGTACGTCAGGAACAGGTTTCCCACCGAGATACGATTTTGACTATGTCTGCTCGGACAGACATTTTTACGGGGGTGCTCTTGTCAAGGCAACCTCCTTTTTGTTTTAGAATTTATCAATTCCGACACCACCCGTGGACTGAGCAAACTTTACCAGTCCAGGATTACTAACTTCCATGGCAAACCCATGGATTCTGGTGTCTTTTATTTCCGACTTTTTCAAGTCATTGATTGAGGTATCCTCGTCGGTCAGGACAACGATTTCCGGACGATACAATGCATCGCCTTTTTTAATTGCTTCCTCAATCATTTTGTATGCCGAGCGGACAGCAGCAGCTATGTCCGTACCACCGCCAGAATAATTACCACCCATAAACTTTTTGATTAGTTTACGAGCTTCTTCTGGGTTAGTGGCACGATTTGCTTTAGTAAGGTCAGTGTCAAAGACACTTAACCAAACTTCAGCATCACCAGAGATTACAGCTTTGAGGCGATTCATTACAACCCCAGAAGCTTTCCAGTGTTTCTTCCCATCCATTGATCCAGAACCATCTAGCAGAATAAAAATTGCCTGCTTTTTCTCATTATGAGTGATGCGTTCACGGATAGGAAGTTGTCCAGTAACAGCCTTGTAAAGAAAATAATTAGGATTTTGCTGTCTCAGTGCCCAGGCTGTTTTGGACACTTTTGACAGTTCGCCAAGATGACGAATTGGGCGCTGATGGATTTCGTCCCCAGCTGGATCGGGGTCTGCTGTGCGTTTTTTGCGCACTTGCAGTTTTGTAAATTGATCCAACTTTCGAGAGATATCCAGCATCACCCTTTTATCTGACCCTTCTACTAAATCCTCAGCCACTTTTAAACGGTTGAGTTTTTGATGTCCGGATCGTTCTCCGTCTTCCTCAGATTCAACCTCATGGTTGCTTCCGTCTGGGTCGAGCATGTCTTGCTCTTCCTCAGACAAAGAATCAACCATATCAAGAGTGTCGTGCATTTCCTCAGCGACACCCTCTGGCCTGTCTGAATCTTGGAATATAGGCAGGGGCTCACCGCCTTCGCCACCACCAGACCCACCCGATTTTTTGGACAGCATCTTTAGGAGGCTCATCGCTTGTTCAAGCGGCGAGTTGCCAGGGAAGCGATTAAGATCCACCGACTGCAGAAAATCACAGACATTTTGGTGGTACTTCATCGCTGACCTAGTCCTACCTTCTGTTGCTTGAAAACGGTTTTGTGTGTAAACCGTTTCCCCGCCTTTTTTGTAGGACCAGTTCCCGTTGCTGTTGGCGGCGGGGAAATTTTCCTCCACGCCTCTTTTTACCGTGTTCTGGTAAGTAGAGGGTGGATTAATACTTCCACCAGCCGCCAGATTACATAAGTCGGCTACTAGGTCTTTGGAGTAACCTCCTAAGCCAACTTTTTCTGCCATTTCCTTCATTTCCTCCGCAGAAGGAGGTATGTATGTTGCGGGTGGTGATGTTCTAAAAGTATAGTGCATTTAGCACCTCCTTCGTTAAAGGTTATACGCGGGTTGCATTGAGAGCTGCTGACTGAATTTCAGTGATTTTTTCAGCTACAGACTCTCTCAATGATTTACGTCTGTCTGTCAATCCATCCGGGACCGTCAAGTTACTGACTAAGTCCTGAATTTCTGACATTTTTTTTGCAACTTGTAACAACTTTATGGGGCTGTTGTTATTTTGTCCCCATTCTTCAATCAGTCGTTGCATTAATTCCTCAGCACCAACTAATTTTTTTTCTGCCTCAGCTCTTTTAAAAGCTTCTTCAAGTTCGGCTTTAATATTTTCAGCTAAACCATCCAAGCCGTCAATAAATTTCAGATCAATAAGATCTTCTTTCTCAACTACATTCGAGCTACGCAGAGAAGCGGCAGATTTTACTACACTCAATGCGTAGACTGCAGAGCGTGGCGAAATTGGATCAGAATTTTCACTAGCCTTTGCCATTAGTTCGGCTAAGACTGCAGTTGTTCCATTCAAGTCCGCACCTGTTAAAAACGGTGCAACTTTTTCAAAAAGTTGCAGGTAATCAGCAGATTTATAACTGTCCCATTTTACGTTTAATTGTAAGGGGAATCTTTCTACTAATGCAGCCGCTGCTGGTCCAAGTTCTGAAACTTCTTCAGGGTCTTTGTTGGTGATCGCAATGATCACCTTGGTTTTCATTGAAAATTTTTGAGAGCCCTTACGAAGTTTGCGGGCTGTGAGTGTGTCTTTCAGTGCCAGCAAAACACTTGCTGGTGCGTCAAACATTTCCTCAAACACGGCATATGGTTTTGCCAGAAAACTTTGATCAGGAAAATATTTTAATACCTTCTCATTTTCCAAAGCTGCAAAATCAAGACCGCCCCAAAGGGTGGCCTCGTCCATTCCTTCTCCAAAGGACTGGACGAAAATATCATCTTCATTGAAGAGATATTCCAATGCTTCGGTGATCATCTCTGATTTACCGTGACCACCTGGTCCCCACAATAATACGTTCTTTTGTGATTCAATCGCTAAAGCTATTACTCTAGCAATTTCTTCACATCGAACAAATTTTTCTTGCAATTTAGCAAGAATTGTCTCATACAGATTTTCTTTTTTCTTGGTATCCATTATAAATTCTCCTAAAGTTAGAGTTTGAGCGCCGATCCACTATCTATTATTGATAGCTTCACGCCATGCACTCCTCCCGTTCTTGTTGGCAGGGAATCGCCCAGGAATCATATGTGCCTACTCGCATATGTCCTGAAAATTATTCAGTTAATTATACAAAGTAGGTTGCAACTACCAAGGACATTTAGCCGTCTCGGTACTTGAGATTATTTCCTCACTTCCCCAGATTAAAGCGTGGTTGTTCCAAAATCCACGGCTTTTTTCTGGATCAGCTTTAGGATCCCAAGGTTCGTGTTCCGATAAATCTCCTATAAAGGCAGAAACCAAGACATAACCGTCAAAATCTCTGGCTTTTATAAGTAAAACGACGAGTCTAGAGCATGGTTCAGGTTGACGTCCTTTTACAAACCGACTCAACCCACTACGCTTTGGACGTTGTGCAAAAATAATCTCATCCGAAGATGAAGTTTCTACACACGTTTTTTCACCAATTACTTCACCAAAGTCCACCACTTCTTTTACAAAGTGTTGGTCGTTTGGATCTATTTTGGCTAACGCAACGGGAAGTAAATCACGGATGCCATTGTGCAGATGAGAATTATATCTATCTGCAACAGGCAATCCATTTTGCAAAAATCCAAGATTATCCATTTTATCTCCCTATTTTTTGTCATGGTTGAGGTAGGCTCATTTTGTACAGAACATTACTTAACTGTCCTGCCTGATTTGTTTTAAACAAATCAGATAGTTTGTTCCAATTTTTTACAAAAGGTTCCCATTTAGGAAATATTTTAGAAACTTTTTTTAGTTTCTTTTCCCAAGATGGGAAGTGTTTTAATAGCCTATAACATCGGCTAAAATCTTCAACATCACATGGAATGGCCCTGGTCCAGTTGTCATCTTTTTCTGTTATTGAACCCATCATTACTCCCCATATAACCTTTGACGACATCCCAGTGTCCTGGGAAATAATCCATTTTTCCGGAGTCATTTTTTTTGATGTTACTTTAAAAATTTTTTTAATAAAATTTTTCATCTTTATTATCTCCTAGTTTATTCAATTTTAATGAACTTTTCTTACTCTCTCCTCTTTGAAGATATAGTAAGAATAATACTCGTTTAAATAATTTAAACGAGCACTGATTCTTAATACATAAGTTTTTAAGATTAATTTCTATTTTATCAAATATTAATATCTATTAATATCGACTATACTGTTCCCAAAAAAATTAGGAACAGATTTACCCGATACTACCCTGATTCTGGAGAATCAGAGAGTGCAATAAACTTGTTTTCCTTCCCGTTTATTAAGACGGTGTTGGTATTACTGCTTATTACAGAATTTAATTCATTATTGATGAATTAAAATATCCAGAAGCTAGTGGACTAAGAAAGCGATCTCTCTTCTCATTTGTGCCGCCATCCTAGGTCACATAGCAATGTATATATAGTGTGATATATATTTATTCTCTAAAGTGTTAGAGAAAGTAGTAAGAGTGAGTATTGAACAGGGAACGTGAATCAATTAATTATTTAAATATTATTCAGCTTTGTTGTTACTCGTGGTATTCATATATATGTATATATAAAGAATCTCTCCTCTCACTACTCTCCCTAACAGGGGAGAGTGGGTTTGTTTTAAATCTCTCTAAAAACAAAACAAACCCTTTCCATAATTGGAGAGGGTTTGTTTTATACTTCATATTAAAAATATGAAGCTATATAATAAGTATAATTATAAGTACTATTATAATAGGTATTACAGCTCCTATCTAGCTGACTCTCTCCAGAGTACCTAACTAATGTTAGGTCTAAGCCTTTTAGCAGGTCTTCACTCCTGTAAGGCTTTGTATATGTATTTAATTTTTAATGTTCCTCTTTTTTCTTTTTTTTATCTTACAAAAGAAGTATAACACGGAACGAAACATTTGTCAATACTTATCGTCTAATAATCTAATATATTTCGTCAATTAGCTAATGTTAGGTTCCTTTTTGTTTTATTTTAGCCAATAATATATACAATACTGACGAAAGCTATTGACAAATCCTGTAGATTTGATATAATTAAGGTGTGAGTAGTATAAATTATGCACAGCTATTTACAACTATTTTATACATAAATATTAAGTTATACACATGCCTGAAGAAAACAATCTTTTAACTCAAATAGGTTTATCTGTTAAAGAAGCGGAAATTTATCAAATATTGCTTAAATTAGGCCAAATTCCAGCTAAAGAGGTTTTGCCTAATACTAGCTTAAAAAGAACTACAGTTTATAGTATATTGGAAGAATTAGAGAAAAAAGGCCTAGTAGAGCGCAAAGAAGAGTCAAATTCTATTAGCTTATTTCGTGCAAAACACCCATATGCTTTAAAAGAATATTTAGATAATAAGGTTAGTGATATAAAAACAGCTGGAAACAAGCTAGATGCAGTTTTACCTGATTTTGTTAATATCTTTAATGAGAAACAAAATAAACCAGGAATTAGATATTTGGAAGGAGTTGAGGGCTTTAAAAAATTATATTTAGATATTTTAGAAACTAAAAGCAATTTAAAAATTTTTACTTCTAGTCACGATAAAACTAGTTCAGATATGGAAAAAATAATTAATCAAAATATTTTAAAACAAAAAAAGCTTGGGATTACTACACAAGCTATTTTGGTTAAAGACCATGATATGTCTGAAAAAACAGTTGAAAATCTAGTAAGGCAGGGGGTTGAAGCAAGAATATCAAATGATAATAGGTTTGCCATACCGTCTCAAATAATTATTTATGCAAATAAAGTTGCGATCACCTCTTTAAAAAATGAAATTGTAACTACTTTAATTGAAAATGAAAATATTTCAATTAGTTTTAAAAATATTTTTGATTATGTTTGGGACTCTCTTAAAAAATTATAAAGTATTTCAGATAATTCTGCGAATAAATCTTCGTTAGCATAGTCTTGATTAAAAGATTTAATGTTATGTGAACCAAGTTCTGTAGTTGCGTTTAATAGGTTACCTAGTTTATCACCAGAGCGTTTGATTTTTTCATCTTCATATTTATTTCTACCTAAATCTAAAGAGATTTTTGGCGGTTTATAATGAGTGTCTCTATCTATGCGAATCGAAAATTCGCTTTTTTGTTTTCTTAATTTTTGTCCAGTATGCTCAACTTGTTGTTTAAAAAAATCTTTTAATTCTTTGTTTTCATTATTTATACCATTACCTTCAAAAGCTAAGGTAAACGAAATTCTTGCCTCGCCACGTGATCCACCATTAGGTCTTATAAAAGTGCGTAAGCGATATTCTAAACCTGTTTTTTTATTTCTCACAAAGTATTGACAATTGTTTTCTGTAACATTGTCTGGATTTTTTGATTTATCATCAATTTCTAACTTAAAATCATATAATTCTTTATTTTTTAAATCTCCCATTATTTCTAAAAAAGTATTAACAGAGATTAAAGATAAATTTGCATCTTTTATTTCAAAATTTTCAGAGTCGCTTTTTAATAAATAATGGCTAGCCAAAAATAAATCAGATGTTCTGCGACGAACAGCTTCTTCGAAATGGTTTGGAAAATATTTTAGTTTTTCATTATTTTCATTTTCAAAAAAATCTTTTATATCTGAGTTTATTCCAGATATTTTTTCTAAAGTTTGTGCATATTTGCTAAATATTTCTTGTGCGTTTTCTTTTTCGATTTTATCTGCTATTTCTAAAATTTTATCTCCATTTTGTTCCCCGTATTCACAAGCAATAAAAGATTTCAACCCTTCTAGGCCAAATTTTTTAGAGAATTCAATAACTCTATCATATTTTTCTTCAACACTATACGCATATTCTGCTAGCCAAGCCTGTTCTTTTAGACTTAAATTATGGATTCCTATTTCAGCTTCTTTAGACAGGTCTTTAGAAAACTGTTTAAGTAAATTATAATTTTTAATTGTAGTCGGTATTCTGTCTGCATATTCTTCTGCACTTTCATCTTGCCTAATTTTGTTAATTTCTGTTTCTTTGTATGGAATAATATTAATTTCGCTTTTATTTACAAAAATATTTGAAGTACTAGTGTGTATTCTCCCATGTTTTTCTAGAAAATCTTTTTTCTTTTGTTCTATTATTTCCAAATCTATGGGGTGGAAAAAATGTGTTATTTTTTCATAGCCTTTTATATTGTCAACTATTCCATATAAATCATCTTCCAATTTGATTAGTTTTTTATTTTCAAATTCAGCACCTAAATTATATTTTGCATTTTCAAGATAAACTTGTCCTTTTTTGCCTATAATACTTTCTCGCCTAAAAATAGGTGAGAAAACACTTTTAAAATCTTCTTCTTTTAGTAAACCACTTTCTGCTAGTATTCTATATTCTTTTTCTATTAATGCTTCTCTAGGGCTAGTCCATGCTATTTTTTGATTACCTTTTTGTCCAATTGATCTTCTTTTTATTTCACTATTTTTTACTAGCCACTCGGCACTTATTTTTTGATATTCTTCATCTTCGGAATTAATATCTTTTTTAACAAATAATTCATCTGATTCATTACGATAACCATTGCCATATTTAGAATGGTAAACCCTTAGAGCAATTTCTACTGCTTCTGCTTCTTTTTCATCATATCCTAATTTTTCTTCAAAATATTTATCCAAAGATGCCCATCGCACATTTAAATCTGAAATTGATAAATGGAAGTTACTTTGTTTAATTTTTTCTATATCAAAAGCTTCTTCTTTTTCAGCTATATAGAAAAGTGATTTTGGTTCAACTTCTTCGCTATTTTCCACTGAGTTTATTTTTTCATAATCATCTATTGAATAAAACTTTTTATCTTTAGAAAAATTCAATAACACCTTGCTCCAATCAAAAGAAAAACGATCCTCTCCTTTTCCTTGTGTTAGAGACATTCCGTTATCCCGTAATTCTTTTTTGTTTAATGCTTTTATTTTTTCTGTGTCGCAAATTGTTTTTCCATCCTCACTTTCAAAAATTATCTTTTCTGTATTTAAAAATTCAAAAAAATCTTTATTTTTCTTGTTTTCCCATTGTTCTTTTTTTTCTTTAAGGTCTTCTTCTGGTGATTTTGTATTTGGTTGTGTTTCAAAATTATTTATCATATTATTGCCTCATCTAAATATTTATCACATTTACATTTTTTATTTTTAGGAATATTATTTATCATTTCAAAAATTAATTCTTTAACTTTTTCATTGTTTTCTGTGAAAACCTTAATAACTTCTTTTGTTGTTACTGGTTTGATATTTTTATTATCAACTAATCCAACATCATAATCGGTAACTAAACCAATACTAGTATAACATATTCCTAATTCACGAGCTAAAATAACTTCTGGGTACATAGTCATTCCAATTATATGCCAACCTTGATCAGAAAAGAATTTTGATTCAGCTCTAGTAGAGAAGCGTGGACCTTCAATTACAACACCTGTACCAGTAGGATGAAAATTAATATCTAGTTTTTTACAAGTTTTAGCTGCTGTCTTCCTTAATTCGTCACAATATGGATCAGCCATTGAAAAATGAGCTACATGATCAGATTTTTTAATTCCTTCTGTTTCTGTTCCATGATAGAAAGTATCATCTCTATTTTTAGTCCAATTAACAAATTGGTCACAGATTACAAAATCACCAGGTTTAATAAAAGGATTTAAACTACCAACTGCAGCAGGAGAGATTATTCTTTTAATTCCCATTTTTTTCATTGCCCATAAGTTGGCTTTGTATGGAATTTTATGTGGTGGTAATTTATGTCCTTGCCCATGGCGTGGAATAAAAGCAATTCTTCTTTTATTGATCATGCCTATACTAATTTTATCTGATGGTTTATCAAAAGGGGTTTCGATTTCAAATTCTTTAGGATTTTCAATTAAATCATAAAAACCAGAGCCACCAAATACTCCAATCTCTGCACGTGGAATTGTAATTTTATTCTGAGTCATAAGAGACTAAATAGTTAAAAATATATTTCTCTAATTTTTTAGAACCATCTAAAAATGGAAGATCTATTATTGCACTTATACCTATTATATCACCATTCATTTCTTCAATTAATTCACAAGTTGCTAACATTGTTCCACCTGTAGCAATTAAATCATCAACTACTATTACTTTTTCTCCTGGTTTAATGGTATCTTCGTGTATTTCAATTGTATTAGATGCATATTCTAGAACATACTCTCTTGATTTTGTTTTGTATGGTAGTTTTCCTTTTTTACGTACAACAGAAACACCACAATCTAGTTTTATAGCCATAGCTCCAGCAAACAAGAAGCCACGCGCATCAATACCTACTATTTTATCTATTTTTTGATTTAGATATGGTTCACACAGTTTATCTATTAGATATTTAAAAATATCTTTATCTTCCAAAAGAGTAGTGATATCTTTAAAATTAACGCCTTTTATTGGCCAGTCTGGTACTTCACGAATATGTTTTTTTAGATCTATTTCCATGAATTTATCTTATCAATTTAGAGTTTTTTTGTAAACAAAAACAGACCTAAAAGGTCTATTCTTTTTTATAATAAATTAATTAAACTCTTTCAACATATTCACCTGTATCTGTGTTTATCTTTACTACATCATCATCTTTAATAAACAAAGGGGCGTTAACAACAGAGCCAGTTTCTAAAGTAATTTGTTTGGTTGCTCCACTAACTGAATCACCTTTAATCCCTGGAGGAGCAGAAGTTACTTTTAGATCAACTTTTGGTGGAAGTTTAATACCAATTACTTTATTATCAAACTTTAACAAATCAACAGATAGACCTTCTTTTAAGAAATTGATTTGATCTCCTAAATCATTAATTGATAAACTAACTTGTTCAAAAGATTCGTCTTCCATAAATTCACAATTATCATTGTCTTTATATAGAAAACTGGCTTTCATTCTTTCAATTTCTGCTTCTTCAAATTTATCACTAGATTTAAAATTTCTTTCTAAAACAGAACCTGTTTTTAGGTTTTTAATTTTAGACTGCAAAACAGCCCCTGAACGGGCCTGTTTTGTATGATTTGCTTTAACTATTTGATAAGGATCGTTTTCGTAAGTGAAAACTGTACCTAATTTTAAATCACTAATGCTTAACATATTTGATTATTTTTTAACAAAAGGCATTAAACTCATAATACGTGCACGTTTGATTGCACGAGCAACACGTCTTTGGTGCTTAGCACAAAGACCTGTACGTCTACGAGGTACTATTCTGGCATAATGAGAGAAGAAACGTTGTAATGTTTGCACATCTTGCCAATCTACTTCTTCATTGTTTGCACAATAATAGCAATGTTTTTGTTCAATTTGAGGATTGTTTGTATTTGGTTTCATAATTTTTTAAAATGGGACAACTTCACTGTCTGGTTGAGGGATGTCTGCAGATTTAACAGGTGATTCTTCTTCAACTTGGATAACAGGAATTTCTTCAGCTGGCGCACTTGCTGGGCTTGCTGATGAAGGATTGTTATTTAATGTAGCTCCACTTGGTGCAGAAGTTCCTGCAGCCTTAGGACCCATTTGAAGGTTTTCAGCTACGATTTCTGTACGATATCTTTTAACACCATCTTGACCTACCCAGTTTCTAGTTTGTAATCTTCCTTCAATCATTAGTAATTGACCTTTTTTTAGATATTGTCCTGCTATGTCTGCTAATTTTCTCCAAACAACTATATTATGGAATTCAACTTGTTCTTGTTTTTGACCACTTTTGTCTGTCCAGTTTCTGTTAGTTGCCATACTAAATGAAGCAACGTTTTGTCCGTTAGGAGTACTTTTTACTTCTGGATCTTGAGTTAAGCGACCAATTAAGTGTACTTTGTTTAAATTCATATGGTTATATATTTAATTAATTGAATCAGTATCAATAATCTCATCCAACTTTTTATTTAAATCTTCCATATCGATTTTTTTGTTTTCAGGTTTTTCTTCTTTTACTTCAGGAACTGTTGGTTGTTCTACTGGAGTTTCTTCAGTACCTTCTTCTTTGGTTGGAATTGGTTTTGTTCTTGGTTTTTTAACTTTTTTAACAGGAACAAATTTTAAAATTTGGAAACGTAAGATTTCTGGAGTAAGTAAAAATTCTTTATTTAAATCACTGATCTTTTTTGTATCCATTTCAAAATGGAAACTAAGATAAACTCCGTTACGTACTTTTTTAATAACATAAGCTAACCTTCTTTTTAAAGGTTCTTCTGAATCAATGATTTTTCCTTCGAATTTACTAACTAACCCCTCTATAATTTTTACAGTTTCGTTATTTTGTTCTTCTGTGTTTGTTCCGTTCAAAAGAACAGATAAGTCATATTTTTCTTGCATAGTTTTATTTATTCTTTACTCAGTATCGGCTAGAGGCCAATAAATGGGTCAGATATATGTAATATATTCTGATGAGTAATATGAATTTATTAAAAAACAAGCTTGTTAGCTTTCAGAAACAGTTTAACATACATATATATACTTGGCAAGGCTTTTAAGTGGCAATTCTGAAATATATCACATCTCCATCCTTTACCTCATAATCCTTGCCTTCTAGCCTAATTAAACCCTTTTCCTTGGCTCCTAGTTCCCCGTTATTTGATATATATGCATCATAATCACATACTTCTGCTCTAATAAAGCCCTTTTCAAAGTCTGTATGTATTCTTCCTGCTGCTTGAGGTGCTTTGGTGTCCTGTTCAATTGTCCAAGCTCTACTTTCTTGTTTGCCTGAAGTAAAGAATGTTATTAATTTAAGTAGTTTGTAGCTGGTAGTAATTAGACTATCTAATCCTGTTTTTTCTATACCAATCTCGTTTAAATATTCTTTAGCTTCTTGGGGAGATAGTTCTGACAGTTCAGCTTCTAATTTAGCATTGATAAATATTCTTGTATTATCTCCCTTAGGGATACTTTTTAATTTTTCTTCATTGATATTGAATATATATATGATAGGTTTTAAAGTTAAAAGATTTAAGTCTTTAAATAGATCTAAATCTTCTTCATTTAAATTAGCGTCACTTGCTAATTTGCCTTCATCTAAAACTTCTTTTAATGATTTTAATATATTTAATAGTTTTAAGGTTTCTTTGTCTCCGGTTTTAGCTTCTTTATTTAATTTTTCTAATCTTTTTTCAACTGTTTGCAAATCAGCCATTACTAGTTCTAAATGAATAATACTTTTATCTCTGTCTGGATCAATGTTTCCTTCAACATGAGTAATGTTTGTGTCTTCAAAATCTCTTAGTACTTCAATAATTGCATCAACCTCTCTGATGTGTGATAAAAATTGGTTACCTAAACCCTCGCCCTTGTGGGCGTTCTTTACTAGACCAGCAATGTCTACAAATTCAATCACAGTTGGAGTTGTTTTTTCTGATTTAGAAATTTTTGTTAATTTTTCTAAGCGGTTATCTGGTACTTCAACAACACCAATATTAGGATCAATAGTACAAAAAGGATAATTTGCAGCATCAACTGGATTTTTAGTTAGAGCTTGGAATAAAGTTGACTTACCAACATTAGGTAATCCAACAATCCCTATTTTAAATGACATATATTTAATCTTAAAGGAAAATAGTAATTAAATCAATTTTTATGTAAAACAAAATCCCCAATTCGGGGATTTTGTTTTACATTTTGAAAAAATTTTAAATTTTCAAATCATCAATTGATGATGTGTCAATTTCTTCTTTTTTTTCTTCGTCTTCACGATGTGGAGGTCTTTCTGAGCTTTCGTCTTCACGACGTGGGTGTCGTTCTGAACCTTCGTCTTCACGACGTGGAGGTCTTTCTGAACCTTCTGGTTCAATGATCTTTAAGTTAACACGAGCGTTATTTCTAGCACCTACTAGTCTCAAAAGAGTTCTAATAGCACGTGCATTTTGGCCTTTACGACCAATAACATAACCCATATCAGCTGGGTTGATGTTTAAAGAAAGTAAAACACCCATTTCATCAACACTTTTTTCAACTTTGACATCGTTTGGGTTGTCAACAAGAGACTTAACCACAAATTCAACAAAATCTATGTATTGTTTTTCAGACATATTCTTTTTCTGTTTAATTGTCAAAACGTTTTAAAAATTATACTAGCTTGTATACGACCTTTCTGACATGAAACCTATATGTAGGTTTAAAAAGAGTTTTAGCTAGTGCAATAATTTTATCATTATTTAAGAAAATTGTCAATTTAGATTAATGCCCGGGGCGGGACTCGAACCCGCACTCCCGAAAGAACAGCATTTTAAGTGCTGCGAGTCTACCAGTTTCTCCACCCGGGCATTTTATATTATTAACTCAAATATTACTATTCCTGTAGCTATACCTACATTTAAAGATTCTTTTTTTCCGTGCATAGGTATTTCTAATACTTTATCTGCTAAATCTAATATTTTCTTAGGTAAACCTTTAACTTCACTACCTAAGATTAAAACAGTTTTCTTATCTTTCATATTTTTAAATTTAAAATATGGAATACTGTTTTTAGATTGTTCTAAAGCTAGAATAGTATATTTTTGTTTTTTTAAATTTTTAATGAGCCTAACAGTTTGTTTAACGTATTCGAATGGAACTGTTTTTTCTGCTCCTAATGCAACTTTATCAATTTTAGGATGGGGTGGTTGTGGAGTTATTCCACATAGATAAATTTTATCAATTCCAGCAGCATCTGCTGTTCTGAAAATTGCACCCACATTAAATCTTGAACGTATATTGTATAGGATTAGTTCCATAAAAATATATTTTTATTCTACACATTTTATCTTTTTATGTCAACATAAAAACTTCTAAAATAGAAGTTCTTATGGAGCGGGTAAGGGGAGTCGAACCCCTATCATCAGATTGGAAATCTGAGATAATAGCCATTATACGATACCCGCTTAATTTATTTATATACCACATCAATCCAACCCATAATCCTGCGATGCAATTTAACCCCATATTTACTTTCACCACAGGCCCTGATTGTGATTTCTGCAGTTCCATATGGTAATTTTCTTTTTCTATAATTTGTCTTGTTAGTCCGTCTGTCTGTTTGGGTTTTTGTAAACTGTGAGATAGGTATATCGGTTATTTTTGACCAATATTTTTTAGCTGCTGTCTCTGAAATATCTGGATAAATATGTAGAGTAATTGAAAAATTATTTATAGGGATTTCACAGATATCACGAAACCATCTCATTGATAATTTAATAATATGCGGATTTGAATTGATAATCTGAGTGCTTTCGTAAGCCTTAGTTCCTTCACCTATATATAAACCTATACCTATCATCCATAAATCTCTCTTGTTTAATCTACCTAATTCACTAGCTGATTGCTGTTTAATTAATGAAATTGATCTTAATCTTTTCTCACTTCTTTTCTCGGCGGATTTTGCTGGTCCTTCTTTAATTCTTTTTCTGACCTCAGCATTGGGTTTATATGGTACTTCTTTTAACCAATGACAAAGAGTGCTTTTCGGCACACCAAGACGTTGTATAATAATATTATAGGACCAACCCTTTAAACGTAAATTTATTGCTCTTTGTTTTATATTCATACATATTCATTCTACCACACTATAACAATCGGTTCAATAAATAGCTAATTTTTTAAATACCAACCACAGGTGTCTTTAATACATCCGCATGCATGGTGATCTTTGTCTGGTGCATTTTCTAAAACTTCACAGGTTGACATAACTCCTTCTTGGGAAGTACAGATTTCTTTTGAACATCCCTGAGCATCGCAGTCTGTATCTTGAGAACATAGCCCTTTACTAAATCTGGAATTACCAGAATAGAATTCACTAGATACTTTAGACATATCTCTAATTTGAATATCAATATCATTATTTAAATTAAACCTAGGAGTTTCAATAATTTCTTCTTCTGATATTTTAGAAAATAAATAGATTCCTATAACAACCAGGATTAAAATTAATATTGGAATTAAGATTTGTTTTTTGTTCATTTTTTCAATATCTAATTTATCAAAAATATTATATATTGTAAAGATGTTTGAGTTCAAAAACAGATGCAAAAAACACCTGCTTTGTTAAAATATGTTTTAAATTTTATTCAGCTGTTGGTGCTGGCGCAGGATTACCTTTTTTTAAAGCGTCTTTTAGTGTTTTCCCAGCTTTGAATTTAGGAACAACAACTTCTGGAATTTCAATTCTTTCTGAAGGATTGCGCGGGTTAACCCCCATGCGAGCATGTCTTGTTTTGGCAGAAAATGTACCAAATCCTGTTAGAGTTACATCTTCTTTTGATTTAAGCCTCTCTATTACAACACTTTCAAAAGCTTGAATAAATTTTTCTGCTGTACTTTTATCAATATCTGCTTTATCTGCAACAGCATTGATTAGGTCTGGTTTATTCATATGTTTAATATATATTAATTATTAAAATAATTGTAGCATAAAAGGAAAAAGCAAACAAGGAAATCTGACTATTGTCAAAACATGTTTTTTTTGCTAATTTAAGTATATGGCCTGGTGGCCAAGCGGCTAAGGCAGCAGTTTGCAAAACTGTTATTCACGGGTTCGAGTCCCGTCCAGGCCTGAATAAAGAACACTTTTCTTCTAAGTTTAGTGTTTTTTATTTATCCACTTGACAGATATGTATTATGGGTATATACTCATAATATATAAAGGTCGTAAACACAATAGAAAGAAAAATATATGCCAGGATTAGACAAAACAGGCCCTCAAGGCAAAGGTTCTTTAACTGGACGAGGCTTAGGCCGTTGTTCAACTGATAAGAAAATAACAGATCCACGTCCCAGAAGTGGGCGAGGAATGGGTAGGGGAATAGATTATCAAAGAACTGTTGAGGATAATAAAAAAGAAAATAGCCCCAAATAAGGGGTTGTTTTTTGTTTATTAAAAATGTAGAATAAAATATATGCCAAGACCTCCATTATGTCGTAAAATTAAATTTGATCCCAAAGTAAAATATTTTAAACCTCAAGGTGTACCTATAAGTAAACTTGAGATAACTGAATTAACAACCGAAGAAGTTGAAGCTTTACGGTTAAAAAACATGATGGGCTTTGATCAAGTTAAGGCAGCTGAAAAAATGGATACATCACAAAGCACATTTCAAAGAATTTTAAGTTCAGCATATATGAAGATTAGTCAGGCGGTTGTAGAAGGAAAAGCAATTAAGATAATTAAATGAAAAAAATAACAGCACTAGTTTTAACCTCAGGTGGTTTAGATTCTATCTTAGCTGCCAGGGTTTTAAAAGAATTAGGAATGGATGTAACAGCTCTTACTTTTAAGGGATATTTTTTTGATGAGAATAAAGCAATAAAAATGACAGAAAAAATAGGGGTAGAATTAAGGGTGGTTGATTTTTCTGAAGAACATTTAGATTTAATTAAGAAACCAAAATATGGTTATGGTTCAGCAATGAATCCGTGTATTGATTGTCATTTAATGATGATTAGAAAAGCAGGTGAGATAATGAAAAAAGAAAAATATGATATTGTTGCAACAGGAGAAGTTTTGGGTCAACGTCCAATGTCACAAAACAAGGATGCATTAAAATTAATTGAAAAACAATCAGAGATAGAGGGATATCTATTACGTCCTTTATCTGCAAAACTTTTAGATCCAACAATCCCAGAACAACAAGGCTTAATTGATAGAGAAAAACTATTAGACTTCTCAGGCAGGTCTCGACAAAGACAAATGAAGTTAGCTGAGAAATATATGATTAAAGATTATCCTACACCAGCTGGTGGCTGCTTGTTAACAGAATCAATCTTTGGTAAAAGATTAAAAGAAATATTTGATTTAAAACCAGATTGTGATGGTAATGATGTTGAGTTGTTAAAATATGGAAGACATTTTCTAGAAGGTAAGATTAAAGTTATTGTAGGACGTGATCAAGATGAGAATGAAAAATTAGAAGATATTGCTCAATCAGGAGATATATTAATTGAGATGAAGAAATATATGGGACCGATAACGTTGGTTAGGAGTTATAATAAAGGAATACCTGAAGAGGTTTTACAAAAAGCAAAAGAACGAACCCAACATCATTCAACCAAAGCAAGAGATAAAAAGGATGTTGAGTTTGTGGTTAGGGAAAAATAAAAAGCAGGGTTTTATGTGCCTGCTCAATATCAAACACCGTTAGGGTGTTTTTTATTTTTGTAACATGGAGATGATTATGCCCCCTATTTCATGTTTTGATGCCACAGAGAGGTTTCCAATATAGTCATTTCTTCCATGGGAGAATTTAATGTGCCCATTACTTGGGTTGATTGCAATAACTTGCTTTTTGCAACCATTGTTTAGCCCTACCTCTATTGGATTTATTGATATATATCCTGGCGGTAGAGCTCTTTTTTCGTTTCTAGTTCTTTTTATTTTCATCCCATTTCCCATTTCGATTTCCTTCAATTTGGTTTCAATTCAGCTTAACTAAGGATATATCAATATACACTGGAATCAAGTTTTAGTCAAGAGTATTAAAAATATGATATAATAGTAGTAGATAAATTTAACTTCAAATATATGACTATTGATCAAATTTTTTCATTAGCTACAAAAAAAGGCGCATCAGATGTTCACCTGATTGTTGGGTTGCCACCAATCTTAAGAATTGGAGGAAACCTTAAACAAATAAAGGATTCAAAAAAATTAACAAGCAGTGAAGTTGAGACCTTGGTATATAAGATATTAACCGAACAACAAAAAGAACGCTTTGAAAGAGAAAGAGAATTGGATCTGTCTTATCAAGGTAAAACGGATTCACGTTTTCGTGTTAATTGTTTTTTTGAAAGAGGAAACGTTGGTTTAGTCGCTAGGATTATTCCATTCAAAATTCCAACGATGGAAAGTTTGGGTATGCAGGAGATTGTTTATGATTTAGTTAGTGAAAAACAGGGTTTAGTGTTATTTACTGGACCAACAGGTTGTGGTAAATCAACTTCTTTAGCAGCTATAATTGAATCAATTAATCAGGAACGCTCAGAAAGTATTGTTACATTAGAAGATCCTATAGAATTTGTTTATACTCCTAAAAAATCCATTATTGTCCAACGTCAGATGGGTAGAGATATGTTAAGTTTTTCTGAAGGTTTAAAACATGCTTTAAGACAAGACCCTAATGTTTTGTTGGTTGGTGAAATGAGAGATTTGGAAACAATTTCTGCGGCCTTAACTTTAGCAGAAACAGGACACTTAGTTTTTGCCACTTTACATACTCACAGCGCTAACCAAACAATAGATCGTATTGTTGATATATTCCCTCCATACCAACAAGAACAAATTAGATTACAATTATCTTTATCTTTAAATGCAGTTATTGCACAGCATTTAATCCCTGGAGCTAAAGGCGGACGTACAGCTGTCAGAGAGATTATGATAAACAATCATGCAATTTCTAATTTAATTAGAGAAAACAAGATTCCACAAATACGATCAGTTATACAAACTTCAAGTGACGAAGGAATGTTAACTCGTGATCAAGATTTAAAGAGGTTGTATAAAGAAGAGTTAATTAGCAAAGAGGTTTATCAAACTTATCTTGAAGATGGAGAAGAATAAGATATATTATGCGTATAACAAATAGCCAAATCCCATTATTTAAAATTTTAACACCATCAGAGAGAAAAAAGTTTTTTGATTGGTCAAATGTTAAGGAATATAACGAAGGTGATTTTTTATTTAAAGCAGACGATAAGCGTGATAAATTTTTTGTGATTGTGAGTGGGGAAGTAGAGTTATCTAGTCAGAAAGAAAATGTCTTTAATATTTTCAGCTCAGGAGAATTTTTAGGAGAAGCTGCATTAATTGAACCAGGAACGTATCATTCATTAAATTCTAGAGCCAAGACAAAAGTTAGTGCCATAGTTTTAGACTATAAAGATTTTAAAAAACTAGAAAAAGAAAGTCCTGAATTAGGAATAAAAGTTTTAGAATATATTTGTTTAGTAATGATTGAACGTTTATACCATGCAGATAATAAGTTGATAACACTTTATCGTACAGGCAAGATAATTGGGTCAAATGAATCTATTGAACAAAGTGCTAAAGAAATTTTAGATGCAGCTTTAGATGTAATAGCAGCTAAGAAAGGAATTTTCGCTTTATTAGATGTTAATAATAAGGTAAAAGTTAAATCTTCGTTTGGTTATTCGACAAAAGATAAAGTTAATAAAGTAAGTTTTGATTTAGAAAGCGATAAATTATTTGAAAAAGTATATACTGAAAAAGAAACATTTGTTTTAACAAAAAAAGATATAGATAATAATAAAAAGAAAACAAGTAAAATTTGGCCAGCAGATTCTGCAATAATTACACCAATTATTGTGTCTAACAAAGTTAAAGCTTTTATTGCTTTATTTAATAAACAAAATGAAGATTTTAATTTAAATAATAAGATATTGTTAGAAGCAATAGCTAACCAAGTGGCTGCTTCATTATTATTAAAAGAAGCCCTATTAAACGAAAAAGAAAAAGAAAGACTAAAGAGAGTATATTATTAAAATATATATTTAAACAAACTAAAAACCCCGAGAAATCGGAGTTTTTAGTTTGCGCCGTGCAGGATTTGAACCTGCGACCATCAGCTTAAGAGGCTGTTGCTCTACCAGGCTGAGCTAACGGCGCATTTGCGCCCTGAGAGATTCGAACTCCCGACCTACTGGTCCGAAGCCAGCCGCTCTAATCCACTGAGCTAAGGGCGCTCGATTTGTATTTAAGTTATATAGTTTTCTGGTCGGGGTGAGAGGACTTGAACCTCCGCTCTCCTGCTCCCAAAGCAGGCGCCTTAGCCAACTGGGCCACACCCCGTTTTTAGATTTGCCGCGGGTGAGAATCGGACTCACGACACCAGGATTTTCAGTCCTGTGCTCTACCACTGAGCTACCGCGGCATTTTTATATCTTTTTCATATATCCAAGCCAGTAATTTCTTTTGTAATTTCTGTTATTTATTTTTACGTAGCTTGTTTTTTTGATCAATTGTTCTATCTCGAAATACTTAGAATAGAGTTGTATAAAACTATCTTTGCTAAAAACTTTTTCTGTTAAATTAATCTCTCTCATTATATATGTATCAGGATCTTTTCCTGGACTGTGTTTTAACAGATATTTAGCATTCTTATCACCCTCTTTACAAAGGGCTTTAATAAAAAAGTTTCCATTCTTTTTTAAAACTCTATTTACTTCTTTAATGTAAATATTTCTTTCTTGATCGTCTAGTGAGTTAGAAGATATATTATCTAATACTAGATCAAAATATTCGTTCTCAAACAAAAATTTTGATCCAATATTACCAACCATATATTTCACATCAAGTTTTAATTTATTTGCCCTATCTTTAGCAGTCTTAATTGCATTCTTAGAAATATCTATACCAGCCACGTCATTCCCTAATTCTGCTAAATAATTACTATTTTTTCCAATGCCACACCCAAGATCAAGGATTGATAGATTTGTAAGAATAATACCTTGTTTTTTTAAAAACCTGAAATAACGTAATACGTTTTTTTGGGGTTTATCATTTTCCAATATTACAAGTTTTGCATTCGAATATTCTTTTTCCCACGTATTTTTTTGTGGCATAAAATAGTTAAAATTTTATTTGGTGCGCATACCTGGACTTGAACCAGGGACCTCCGCCTTATCAGGGCGGCGCTCTAAACCAACTGAGCTATATGCGCTTAAAAACAAAAAACAGTTAATAATTAACAACTAACAGTTTTAAATTTATTCAGATTCATTATATTACTTTTTAGAATAAAAAACAACTGAAGTTAATTGATAATTGTTAACCGTCTATTGATATAAATTGTCGAGCAAAAAGTAGCAGAAGAGGTTTTCCATCAGAGAAAACCTTAATTTCACAGAGTGAAATATAAGATTCGACCTAACTGTTCTTAACAAAGAGTTAAGAAAGCTATTCCTTAGAAAGGAGATAATCCATCCACAGCTTCCGCTACGGATGCCTTGTTCATGTTCTTCCTATGTTTCCATAAGCACGGACTATATCTTCACCCTGAATTTAATCAGGGGCCAACGTATTATAATAGTTTATTTCCTGATTATCAGGTACCTACTATAATCCTAAAAAATTTAGGAAAGTCTCTACAGGGTTAAGAAAGTTTGTATTGCATGCAGGAAAGAATATAAGGATTTATCAATTTTATTAATTGCTTTTCAGAGTTTTTTTTAATATACAATCTAAAATTATTTTTATCCTTATGAATTGAGATGTCTCTTAATCCAAATTTTTCCTTTAAAAAAGTTTTTAACTTTAAATTATCATCATAGGTGTAACTTTGAGAATTTAGTGTAAAACCAGCTTTTTTTGATCCTCTAGCACCATCATCCATAAACCATACAGCTAAGCTGAGTGGAGTTAAAGATGGTAATATTTCACTAGGAATAAGCTTTTTTTGTTTAGGATAAAATATTTTATAAAATTCAGTAAATTCTGGATGACTAATTGTTTTGAACTCCCAAGCTTTTCTATTTTTACAATAACTAGGCTTGCTTAATGTAAAATTTTTAAAAATATTATGTTTCCATGTGACAAGTTGTTTTTGTTTTTTACAGTGGCATATTTGTAATCTGTAACTTTTACCCCAATAATTTGGGGTTAAACATCCATCACCTAAAATTGTTCCTAATAAAACTTCTTTTTGTAAAGATGATAATTTTAAACTAGCGCGTAATTCTCTAATTTCGCGCGAGTTAGTATTGTTTTTCTTAACTTCCTTCGGTATTACCTTCATACCCTTATTATACCATAAAATAAGGAGTAAGGCTTCACCGATATTAGTTGGATTTTTCTATACAATTACTTGTATAGGTCGCAAAATTAGACGACTTTACCCTTGTTACCAGTCCTACCTTCGAACCTCGAACGAGGAACTTCGAATATTACCGGCTCCCTTGGCATGACGGGCGGTGAGTACAAGATCCGAGAACGTATTCATCGTACCGTTCTGATATACGATTACTAGTGATTCCAACTTCATGAGGTCGAGTTGCAGACCTCAATCCGAACTGGGAGAAGTTTTATGGGTTTTGCTCCACCTTACGGTTTGGCGTCCCTTTGTACTTCCCATTGTATCATGTGTGTTGCCCAAGACGTAAGAGCCATGCTGATTTGACGTCGTCCCCGCCTTCCTCCGCGTTAACCGCGGCAGTTTCTAGTGACACTTGTAACACTAGATGAGGGTTGCGCATGTTACCCCAGTTAAGGGTGCACTTCACAGCACATGCTGACGGCAACCATGCAGCACCTGTCATTCCTGAAGGACTCTCTGTTTCTAGAGAGACATACGGAAGATGTCAAGTCTTGGTGAGGTTTCCCGCGTATCATCGAATTAAACCACATGATCCACCACTTGTGCGGATCCCCGTCTATTCCTTTGAGTTTTAGTCTTGCGACCGTACTTCCCAGGCGGGGTACTTAAGGTGTTAACTTGTTTAGATGCGACACTGGGAGGGTCGATACTCCCAATGTCAAGTACCCATCGTTTACGGCGTGGAATACGGGGGTATCTAATCCCCTTCTCTCCCCACGCTTTCGTCCATGAGCGTCAGAATCGTTCCAGTCAGTTGCCTTCGCTTTTGGTGTTCCAGCTGATATTAACGGATTTTACCCCTACACCAGCCATTCCACTGACCTCTCCCGACCTCTAGTTTGAAAGTTTTCTACCCAGTCCTAATGTTAAGCATTAGGATTTGAGGCGGAACTTTTCAAACAGCCTGCGGACGCTTTACGCCCAATAAATCCGGATAACGCTCGGGGCACTCGTATTACCGCTGCTGCTGGCACGAGTTTAGCAGCCCCTTATTCTTGAAGTACCGTCAACATTCGTCCTTCAAAAAAGATTTTTACACCCCGAAGGGCGTCTTCAATCACGCGGCGTTGCTCCCTCACACTTTCGTGCATTGGGGAAGATTCTCGACTGCAGCCTCCCGTAGGAGTCAGGGCAGTGTCTCAGTCCCTGTGAGGCGGGTCGTGCTCTCACACCCGCTACTGATAATTGCCTTGGTGGGCTATTACCCCACCAACAAGCTAATCAGCCATAGGCCCCTCTCCAACCAGCGAACTTTTACTCAAACTCCTTATGAAGTTTGAGACTATCAGGTATTAATTCCGATTTCTCGGAGTTATGCCTGTGTTGGAGGTAGGTTACCAGTGTGTTACTCACCCGTCTGCCACTCGCACCGAAGTGCGCGTTCGACTTGCATGCCTTAGACACGCCGCCAGCGTTCATCCTGAGCCAGGATCAAACTCTCAAAAAGTTTTATTACGAAAAACTTATTAGTAAAAACGTAAGAAACGAATTCTTAAAAAAGTGTTTTATCTGGCTTCCCAGAATAGTATATATAAATCTAATAAAAGATTTTTAAAATAGACAGAAAATTGTCCCTCCTGCTACTTTTTGCTCGACAAAAAGTTATATATTAAATTTTTAATGTTCATCTTTATCTTCATCTTTCTGTAAATATTTAGATATATATTTACAGAAAAATTTAGACAACAAAAAACAGCTTCTAGTTACTGTTTCTTTTTCGTTTTAAAGAACTTGTGTTTTGTCAAACCTGCTATGTAAAACTTATTGCAAACGGTTTGCTTTTCCACAAGCACCTATTTGTTAATTTATATATATATTGTATAGAAAGGGTAGAGGAATGTCAAGCTATTTATTCAGCTTTCTTTTCTTCTGGTTTTTCCTCTTCTTTTTTAACTTCTTCTTTAGTTTCTTCAACTTTTTCTTCCTTTTCTGGTTTGTCTTCTTTCTTCTCTTCTACCTTGTCTTCAGTCTTAGGATCTTCTTTAGTTTTTTCTTCTTTTTTACCTTCTTTCTTTGCAGCGCGTTTTTTAGAAATGGTAATAGTTTTAACTTTTTCACCTTTAATTATACCTTGTTCGATTAATAGGTTATGAACTGTATTTGTAGGTTGAGCCCCTACAGATAACCAATATTCAATTCTTTCTTTCTTTAATGATATTTCCTTTGTTCTTGGGTCCATAGAACCTAAAATCTCCAAGGATTTATCCCACGGGTCTTTTTGCTTATCTTGTACAATTAAGCGGAAATGTGGCAGTTTTTTTCTACCTATGCGTTGTAATCTAATTGATACCATTTTTGTTGTTTTAAGAGTAAAAGAAAAAGCTTTCTCTAAGCTGTTTCTAATTATATATCCTTTTATATATTCTTGCAAGAAACAGTAAATTTGTCAAGGATTTTTTGTTAATCTTTAAACCTTTTAAAAATGTGTGTTTTGTGGTTTAATATATGGATAATATGCAGAAACAAATTAAAGAAGAAATATTAAAAGATTTAATTAAAATAAGTCCTCAGACAGCTGAGGAGTTTTTGAGTTGGAAAAGAAAGATATCTAAGAAATACAAGATTAATCTTTTACAGAATTCAGAATTGATTGAGATATATAAAGGGATGGTTAAAAAGAAAAAGATTAAGAGTAATAAAGGAATAGAGAATTTAATTAAAAAAAGAGCTATACGTACATCTTCTGGTGTGTCAGTTATTACTGTTTTAACTAAACCATATAAATGTCCAGGTAATTGTATATATTGCCCATCAGAACCTAAGATGCCTAAAAGCTATTTATCCAATGAGCCAGCAGCACAAAGAGCTCTTAGATTAAAATTTAATCCAGTTAAACAAGTTCAGATGAGGATACAAGCTTTAGAAGCTAATGGTCATAAGGTAGATAAGACTGAGCTATTAGTTCTGGGTGGAAGTTTTACTGCGTATAGAGAAAAGTATCAAAAAGATTTCATAACCAAATGTTTTTATGCAGCTAACACTTATGGAAAGAAAAGGAAGATTAAATCTTTAACAGAAGAGCAAGATAATAATGAAAAAGCTAAATACAAAATTATTGGTTTAACTTTAGAAACTAGACCAGATGAGATTAATGAAAAAGTAATTAAAGATTTTAGAGAATTAGGATGTACAAGAGTACAGATAGGTATACAACATATTGATGATAAAATATTAAAATTAACTAAACGTGGACACACAGTAGAGGAGTCTATAAAAGCAACAAGACTTTTAAAAGAAAATGGTTTTAAAGTAGACCACCACTATATGCCAGATCTACCAGGCTCAACTCCAGCTAAGGATTTTAAAATGATGGAAAAGGTTTTTAAAGATCCAGATTTTAAACCAGATCAAATTAAAATATATCCATGTGTAGTTAATGAATATGCAGAGATACATAAATGGTTTAAGAAAAAGAAATACAAACCATATTCAGAAAAACAACTCTTTAACCTATTATTAAAGATTAAAAAAATAACTCCATATTGGGTAAGGATTAATAGGTTAATTAGAGATATTCCTGCAGACTCAATTGTCGCAGGTAATACAATAACAAACTTAAGACAATATTTAAAGAAAGAAATTAAGGATAAATGTAAATGTATTAGATGTAGAGAAGTGGGTAATAAGGAAATGGGAAAATATGTACTATTTATAACTAAATACAAAGCATCACAAGGGACAGAATATTTCATTAGTTATGAGTCTCCTAAAAGAGATATCCTCTATGCCTTCTTAAGATTAAGATTTAATAACAAGAAAGCAGAAACTGCTTTCTCAATTCTTAAAGATTCAGCTTTAATTCGTGAATTACATGTTTATGGACAAATGCTACCTACGAGTGATAAACTTAAAACAAAGATACAACATAAAGGTTTAGGTAAGAAATTAATGAAACAAGCAGAAAATATATCTAAACAAAATGGATATACAAAAATATCAGTAATCTCAGGAATAGGGGTTAGGGAGTATTACAGAAAATTAGGATACAAATTAGATTCAACATATTTAATTAAAAATATATGAGTTTAAAACAAAATCAAAAACAGGTTGATGAATGGATAAGTAAATACAAACTTGGATATTTTAAACCTTTGGAAGGGTTAGCTCGCCTTACAGAAGAAACAGGAGAACTAGCAAGAGAAATTAATCACCGTTGGGGACCAAAGAAAAAGAAATCAACAGAAGATTTAAAAGAAATGGGTGATGAAATTGCAGATGTAATTTTTGCTTTAATATGTTTGGCAAATTCACAACATATTAATCTTGATGAAGCTTGGGACAAAATGATGGAAAAATTAAATACTCGCGACAAAGAACGTTGGGAGGAAAAATAAATATATGTCACAAGAAATTAAAAATCCAGATTCAATTAATAAAGTAGAAGAAGGAGAGATTGGTGTATTTAAAACTATGGTTGCTTCTGGTCCTGTAATTGTTCAAGAAAAAGATGGAATCCAAAAAACACTTTTAGTGAAACATGGAGATAAACCAGTAGAAAATTTAATGTGGAAGTTTTGTGGTGGTAAATTATTGAAAAACATGGGTTTAAAAGAAAATGCTATTCGTGAGGCAAAAGAAGAAATTCGTGTAGAAGTAAAATTAATAGCTGATTTGCCAGTTATAGAATTATGGAATGAAGTCCCAGAATCAAGTTCCGAAAAACCAGAGTTAATGATTTTAATTCATTACCTTGCGAAAATTACAAAAGAACCGAAAGCGGGTGAAGAAGTTAAAGTAATGGACTGGTTTGATATTAATAATCTTCCAGAAAATTGTGCTCCAAATGTAAAACCAATCATTGAAGCAGCTAAAGAAGTAATAAGATTGAAAAGCCTTGAAAAGAATTAATATATCTGGTAGACTTTTATTAAATTCAATTATGGTGCCTATGGTGTAATGGTAACACAGAAGCTTGTGGTGCTTCTGTCGAGGGTTCAATTCCCTCTAGGCACCTTTGGCTCTGAGTATAAACTCGAAGACAAAGGAAAAGACATCTCCCTTGAAAGAGGGAGGTGTTTTTGGTTTTTGACATATTTCAATATATTAAAGAAGTATTTAGTTTTTCTAAACTTATACAAAAACATTGCAATTTTTCCTCTATTTGGTAAAGTGTTAGTGAATATAACTTATATATAATATAAAGATAATCTTATGAATGCAGAAGACAAAATAATACAATTATTAAAAGGAACAGGCATTGAGATTAATGGACAGAACTCCTGGGACATTAAAGCAAATAATCCAAAAGTTTTTGCTAGAATTTTAGCACAAGGCTCGCTTGGTTTTGGTAATGCATACATGGATGGTTGGTGGGATTGTGATCGGATAGATATTATGATTGAAAAAATAATTTTAGCTAATTTGCATAAGAAATTAAAAACATGGTCAACATTAGGGGCTATAATAAAAGCCAAACTAATCAACCGCCAAAGCACAAACCGTGCTAAACAGGTTGGTGAAAAGCATTATGACCTAGGTAATGAACTTTATGGAGTTATGTTAGATGATCTTTTAAATTATAGTTGTGGCTATTGGAAAGGAAAAAGTCATTTAGGAGAAGCCCAGATAGCTAAGTTGGAACTAATATGTCAAAAACTACAACTTCGTCCTGGCATGAAAGTTTTAGATATTGGTTGTGGTTGGGGTGGTTTTGCAAAATATGCAGCTGAAAATCATGGAGTCGAAGTAGTAGGAATTACCATTTCTAAAGAACAATGTGCTCTTGCCAAAGAAATATGTAAGGATTTACCAGTTGAAATTAAGTTACAGGATTACCGTACTCTCACAGATAAATTTGATGCAATTGTGTCTATAGGAATGTTTGAGCATGTAGGGTATAAGAATTACAAAACATTTATGCGTGTAGTACACCGTTTGTTAAAAGATAAAGGGTTATTCCTATTACATACCATTGGCGGTAATAATAGTGTACATAATGTAGATCCATGGATAGATAAGCATATATTTCGTAATGGCATGTTGCCATCACCAAAACAAGTGACAGCAGCGATCGAGGGATTATTCACTTTGGAAGATTGGCATAATTTTGGAGCTGATTATGATAAAACCCTAATGGCATGGTACCAAAACTTTACAGCCAATTGGGGAAAGATTAAACATCTATATGATGATAGATTTTATCGTATGTGGAATTTCTATTTATTAAGTTCTGCAGGTTCATTTCGAGCTCGCAAAAATCAGTTATGGCAAATAGTACTTACTAAACAAGGTCAAGCTGGTGGTTATCAAAGTATACGATAAGTTTGTATTTGTATTAACGATTCTAAGAAAGACATCTTATTTTAAAAAGGAGATGTCTTTTTAAAATTAAAAACCCAACAAAGTGAACAGTTGGGTTTTATAAATTAAATTTAGTCTCCTTCTTGTGTTTATTTCTTCATATTTTTTTGTATTTTTAAGGCAATGTCTATAACCTGATATTCATCGGGGTACTTTTCTTCTAGCATGCCTTTTAGGTTAGCGGTATTTTTGTTTGAATCATCCTTAATTTCTGTTTTTCTGTGCATAAAAGCATCAATAAAATCACAGATAGAGATGATAACAGAAATCTCTAAAACTTTTTTTACGGTGGCTGGCGACCAATCGGTAGGAAAATCTTTTATGGTTAGCCCGTACCCGGCTGTATATAAAGCATGATGTAAACCAGCGCAAAATGCAGTGAAGTAATGAAGCTGTTTTAAAGCTTCAAACCCCGCAAGGGCATGTTTTTTTACCTCCGCGTATTCTATGTTGTCTATATTGTGGCCGTCAAATAATTGATAAGGTAAAATCAATTTTCCAATGTCATGGAGAAGGCCAGCAAAAAAAGCTGCTTTTGGGTCTTTTTTTAATTGTTTAGCCGTAGCCTCAGCCAACAAAGCAACTCTCTCAGTATGGCCCTTGACTTGAGGATGATTAACCCCACATAAAGCCAAAAACAATTTTGCTGTATGTTCTAACCCGCCTCTAGGTTTGTATTCTTTGATTTTCTTTTTAATGAGGGTTTCCATTTTCATTATATTTCCCCTTTGTTTATGATGAGATTTTAAAAGAGTGAATTAGGTTAAATTACTACGATTTTTATCAATCGTCAAGTCTTTTTTTGAAGATTTTTGATTTGTAAAGGATGTGATAGAATAAAGATAAACATATGGCTAAAATAATATATGGTGTAGCTGGTGAAGGTAGAGGTCACAGCTCACGTAGTAGAACAATAATTGAATATCTAATATCTAAAGGACATGAAGTAAAAATTTTTACTTCTCGTCAAGGATATGATTATCTAAGTCAGTTTTTTGATGATGTTTATGATATATTCGGTCTAGAGCTTGTTTTTAAAGGACAGGATGTAGATGTATTTAATACAATTAAAAAAAACTTAGATAATGCTGGTAACAAGGGGTATAAGAGTTTGAGAGAAATGATTAAAGTTACTAATGAATTTAAACCAGATTTTAATATAACAGACTTTGAACCTTTAGTTCCTTTTGTTTCTAGACTTTCAAATATTCCTTTCTATAGTATCAATCACCAAAACTTTATCTTCCATAGCAAATTAGAATACCCACGCCAATGGGAGAAAGATTTTCTAAAAGCTTCTGTTGTTGCTGATGGTATGTATTGGTTTGCAAAGAAATATTATGTTACTAGTTTCTATTTCCCTGAAGTTAAAAAAAGATTTAAAGATAAAGCAAATATTTTTGGACCTGTTTTAAGAAAGGAAGTTTTAAAACAAAAGGTGAAGGATAATAACAAGATATTAATGTATACAACTACACCTGAAGCACAGAAGATTCTTAAAATGTTCAACAAGATTGATGAAGAAATAATTGCTTATGGATTTAAAGATAAAAAAGATACAGAAAATATTAAATTTAAAAAACCAAGTACGGATGGTTTTTTAAAAGATTTAGCAGAATGTAAGGCTGTAATTACTGGTGGGGGGTATTCTTTAATGAGTGAGGCTTTGTTTTTAAATAAGCCAATATATTCTATCCCTATTAAAGGACAGTTTGAGCAAATGATAAATGGTTACTATTTAGAAAAACTAGGTTATGGATTGTATGATTTAGATCCAAACAAAGAGAGATTAATGCAATTTTTTGATGGTTTAGATTTTTTTAGGAAAAATATTAAGAAAAATAGAAATAAATTTAATGGTAATAAATATATATTTAAAGAGTTGAAAAAGATAGTTAAAAAACATAAAAAATTAGCTTAAAAAATAACGACCCAATCTTGATGATTGGGTCGTTTTATCCCGATTATCCATTCGGGAATTTGTTTTTATCAATTTCTCCAACAGCAGATAGATGGTTTGTTACAGCTTCTTTCTCTACCCATCCTGAGCGATTTCTGCCCTGGTAGTTAAAAGAAATTTTGAGCCAGTTATTTTTTTCATCAATGGGAGTTACTTTGTGACCAGTCTTTGGTTGGTATCGGTAACAATCAAAAAAAATTGCAGGGCCCATTTTCAGACCGTATTTTTTAATTTTTGTATTTAACGCATAACCCGAACTGGTAGCACTGATAGGCTTACGTTTAACACGGGCAGGCTTGTTTAATATAGTGGTTTTTTTTAGAACCACATTTTTAAACATCGGTTTACTCTCAAAAGACATAGCCTCATTTTTGTTTTTTGTGAAGTGATTGAAGCCATTAATAATAATTTGTTTTAAACTAATAACTTCAATAACTTCTAGAATCAACAGGATTATTAAAATAAAAATCCCAGCCCTTTTTAACAATTTAACTGTTTTTTGCATCTTTTTCTGCCTCCATGATTGTTTTTGTTTTTACGTTTTTTTAAGTAACTAGTATGTTATAACATTTTGACTTTTTTGTCAAGTAGTTATTTAATTGTTTTAAATTATGTTAATATATATGTATGAAAAAGAAGAAATTCATCATAATTGATGCGAATTCATTGATTCATAGGGCTTTTCATGCTTTACCACCATTAACTGGAAGAGATGGTGAGGTTGTTAATGCTGTGTATGGTTTTGCTAATATATTCCTTAAAGCTTTAAAGGATTTTAAACCAGACTATATTGCTTGTTGTTTTGATGTTGATAAAAATACTTTCCGTAAGAAAGAATATGCAGAATACAAAGCTCATAGAAAAGAACAACCTTCAGAGCTTTATCATCAATTCCCTTTAATTAAACAGTTACTAGAAGCTTTTCGGGTACCTGTTTATGAAAAAAAAGGATTTGAAGCAGATGATGTTATTGGAACAATATCAGATATTGTAAACAAGAAACATAAAGATGTTAAGAATGTTGTTGTTACTGGTGATATGGATATGTTGCAATTGGTAGATAATAATACAGAAGTATATACTTTGAAAAGAGGAATTTCAGATACGGTCATATACACTGGACAAGCAGTACAGGAAAGATATGGTTTTGGCCCAGAGCAAGTTGTAGATTACAAAGCTTTGCGAGGAGATCCTTCAGATAATATTCCAGGAGTTATGGGTATTGGTGAAAAAACAGCTACCCAACTTATTCAAACTTTTGAAACTTTAGAAAAGATATATATCTTTATTGATTCAATTAAAGATCCAAAACAAGATAGTGAAAAATTAAAAGACAAAGGAATTAAAGAAGGTGTATATATTAAATTAAGAGATCATAAAAAAGAAGCTTTTTTATCACAATGGTTAGCAACAATTAAAAGAGATGTTAAAACAGATTTTGTTTTAAAAGATGCTGAAGTAGAACCTTTTAATACCGAACAGGTAATCGAATTATTTCAATCTTGGAAATTTAATTCTTTAATTTCTAAAATTCCTCAAGCAGAAAAGATTATGCATGAGAAACAAGGAACTTTGTTTAGTGCAGATATTCAACCAGAACAAGTAGAAGAGGATTTTAAAATTAAAGATGGATATTATTTAATAAACAACAAAGAAGAAGTAAAAGAATTTGTAGATAAGTTAAAAGAAAAAGAAGAATTTGTTTTTGATACAGAAACAGATGGTTTAGATGTTTTTAATTCTAAACTATTGGGTGTTAGTTTCTCCTGGAAGCCAGGAGAAGCATATTATGTGACTACAAAATATTTAAATGATGATATTAAAAAGATATTTGAAGATGAAAAAGTTAAAAAGATTGCACATAATTTAAAATTTGATTATGAAGTAATGAAAACATTTGGTTTTGATGTACAAGGTTTGTTTTTTGATACAATGATTGCTTCATATTTATTAAACCCTGGTACACGCCAACACAGTTTAGATGCTTTATCTTTTACAGAGTTAGGTTACAGAATGCAGCCTATCACTGATCTTATAGGAGAGAAAAAATCTAAACAAATCGATTTATCAGAAGTTCAAGTAGATAAAGTTGCTAATTATTCTTGTGAAGATGCAGATATTACTTGGCAGCTGTATGAAAAACTATCAGAAAAATTAGATGATGCGATTATTGATGGAGTATTAAGTAAAATTGAAATACCTTTAATAGAAGTATTGGCAGAGATGGAAAGAAATGGAGTAAGGATAGATATTAAGTTTTTAGATAAGATGAGTAAGGAGTTAGGAAAGAGAATTATACAATCAGAAAAAGAAATATATTCAATAGCAGGACAAGAATTTAATGTTGCTTCACCCAAACAATTAAAAGAGATCCTTTTTGAAAAGATGGAAATTCCAACTTCAGGTTTATCTAGAACCAAAACAGGTATTTCAACTGCAGCTGGTGAATTGGATAAATTAAAAGGTAAACATAAGATTGTAGATTCAATTTTGGAATTTCGTGAATTATCTAAATTAAAAAATACATATATTGATCCATTGCCAAAATTAGTAGATAAAGATGATCGTGTTCATACTTCTTTTAATCAAACAATCACAGCTACAGGTAGACTTTCTTCTTCAAACCCAAATTTACAAAATATTCCAATTCGTACAGAATTGGGTAGAGAAATTAGAAAAGCTTTTATTGCTAAAAAAGGCTATTCAATTTTAGCTGTTGATTATTCTCAAATTGAATTGAGAGTAATAGCTTCATTAGCCAATGATAAAAAGATGATTAGGGCTTTTGAGAAAAAAGCAGACATTCATACACAAACAGCAGCTGAAATTTTTGATATTAAACCAGAAGAAGTTAGTAAAGAAATTAGATATCGAGCAAAGGCAGTTAATTTTGGTGTGATTTACGGACAAGGTCCTCGTGGGTTAGCTCAAGGTACAGGTATTACATATGATGAAGCACAGGATTTTATTGAAAAATATTTTGAATCTTTTATAGACATCAAAAACTATATCGATGAGACAATAGCTTTAACACATGAACTTGGTTATGCCGAAACTTTATTAGGGCGTAGGAGATATTTACCAGAAATTAATGCTCATCATCCACAGTTACGTTCTCAAGCAGAACGTATGGCTGTTAATCATTGTATCCAAGGAACCGCTGCAGACTTAATGAAATTGGCAATGATAAATTTACATAAGAGATTAGAAAAAGAATTTGCCCAGATTCAAATATATATGTTATTACAGGTCCATGATGAATTGGTATTTGAAGTTAAAAAAGATTTAATCGAGCATGCATCAAAAATTATTCAACATGAAATGGAAAATGTATATAAGCTTAGAGCTCCAATTGAAGTGGAGATTGGTGTTGGTGAAAATTGGGGAGAAGCTAAATAGTTTATTTTTTAAATAAAATAACCCCCGTCAACCACATAGCGGGGGTTATAGATTTCATAGACTATTCTGTCTAATCGTCTGATCCTGGATAAAAATACATCAAAAGAACCACCTCCCTAAACAAATTAAATTAATGATTTATATCCATTTACCTTATATATACTATATTATTCATAAAAATATTACAAGTTGATAAGTTTTAATGTTTGACCAAACTCCTTTTTTTTGTCAAAATATATTTAATGAGCAGTAAAAGTTTAAAGATCTTAAATATCATTGTTCTATCAGTTGTAATAGTGGCAGCTGGTATTTTTGTTTTTAGTAAATTCTATTCTCAAACAAAGAATTTAACAGGATATCTACCAGAAAATACATTAGCATATTTTGAATTTGAGCCTAAACATAAAGAGTTATTAGAGGTGTATGATAACAACAAGAGGGCACAGACACGTTTTGATCAGTTAATGAATGAAAGTAAATTTTGGGGAGATTTTAATCCAGAATTAATAATTCCTCAAATTAAAAAGATAGGATTAGTAATATTGGAATCTGAAGAAGGGTTACAAAAAGTATGGCTATTAAACGTTAAGGATAGAAGTGCAGTAGAAACCCTTTTACCAAAAGACTTTTTTGCATCTAATTTAGAAGAAGATGTAATGATGATTACTAAAGATAGAGAAATATCTAGGATGTTCCAAAAACAGGACGAAATAGTTAATCAAAACGAAGATCAAAAAAATATATATACAAAGTTTAGTAAATTTAAATTCTTTAATTCATATATTTCTAAAGAATATTTACTTAGTTTGAAAGATAAAGAAGAAGACTATAATATATTCTTTTTGAATAATTTTAATTTAGATCCAGATTCCTCAATATATTTTAGTTTGCGCGCTGATGAGAATAAGATAGTTTTTAGTTTACAATCACAGACCAAAGAGGGTGAGGAAAACAAGAAGTTATCAAGACGGAATTATGAAGTTATTAAATCTTTTCCACTTAATGATTTAATTTTTGCTTTTGAAACATCTAAATTAAAAAATATTACAGATGAGCTTGAGGAAAATATATTTATCAATAAAGACAATAGACAATATTTAGCTAAGAGATATAATTTTGAGTGGAGTGACTTTAATGATTTAACGGAATATCCAGCTATAATATTTTTTGAACACCAAGAAGATAGATTCTATACTAAAGATTTATTAAATCTAGAAAAACTAGACTGGGGCATATTAATAGATATTGATAAAACAAAAAAAAGAGATGAGATGTATTTAAAGTTAAAAAACTTTTTAAGCTATTATCTAGCTTTTGAGTTTCCTGTTTGGCAAAGAGAAGTGTTAGAAGACAAAAGTCAGGTTACCCAGGTCGTTGCTAACCCAAATGCAATTAAATGGGAAACAGAAAATGAAGTGGAATTTTTTGAAAAAGGTAAATTTAAATTTGCTTTAGCAAATACAGACAAAGGAATATATTTTTCTACTAATAAAGAGATATTATTAAATATTTTAGATCAAAGTGAAGAGAGTGATATAATAAAGAAGTGTCCAGACTTTGATGGACAGGAAGCTATATTCCTAAATAGTAAAAAATTAATTAAAGGTATGCTTAGTTACATTGATCAAACTCTTGTTTTCATAGATAAACAAGACAAAGATTTAAATGTAAAAGGATGCCTGTTATGGTAAAATTATGAAAGTAATCGTAGATACAAATGTTTTAATAGACGCTTTAAATGATAATTTAAGTGTTACTTGGAAGATTTTAGAATTAGCTCATAAAGGAGATGTGCAGTTTTTTGCTTCAGATAAGATAGTTAAAGAATACAAGTTAATTATTAAAAGAGAAGTAGGGAAATTAGAAGACAAAAAAATGTTAGAACGTTTTATTACTAATGTTAATATTATCAGAAATACAAGTCATTTAAAGTTAATTTCTGAAGATCGTGAAGATGATAAGTTTGTAAATTTGGCTGTATCAGCTAAGGCAGAATATATCATTAGTTCAGATAGACATATATTAGATTTAGGAGAATATAAAAATATTAAAATGGTAGATCCAAAAGATTTCTATTATCTATACAAAAACGAAGATGATAAAGATGGAAGTCAAGAATGGGCTAATCTTTTTGGGAATATTATAAAATAACTATGAAAGCAGTAATTGACATTGAAACAAGAAATTCATTCCAAGACGTAGGATCTAGAAGTAATTTAACCTTACTTAAGGTTTCGGTTGCTGTAGTTTATTGGTATCCGGAGGGTAAATACTATTTTTTCTTTGAAGAAGATATGGAAGCTTTAGAAAATCTGCTTTCTCAAGCAGAATATATTATTGGCTTTAACACACTAGGTTTTGATTTACCAGTTTTACAGCAATACATGAAAACATTACAGTTAGCAAACAAAAAACAAATAGATATGATGTTGGAATTAGAAAATATTTTAGGGTATAAAGTTGGTTTACAAGCAGTAGCAAAAGGAACATTAAATATGGGAAAACTTAGTTCTGGCTTAGAAGCAATTAAAATGTGGGAAGAAGATAGAATTGATGAGCTTAAGAAATATTGTCAAGAAGATGTTAGGCTAACAAAAGAAATTTACGAATATGGTTTGAATAATAAGAAAGTAAGATTTAATGCTGGTTGGGAAGATTATGATGTGCCTGTAAATTGGGCTTGAAAATTATTTTAAAAAAGAGTAATATATATTATATGTCAGAAGAAAAACTAATTGGTAAAGTTAGTCACTACTTTGACAGAATATTTGTAGCTGCTATTAAATTAGAGAGTGAATTAAAAGTTGGCACAGAAGTACATTTTATTGGTCATGGAGCAGATTTCACACAGGTTATTTCTTCCATTCAAATGAATAACGAGGAAGCAAAGATGGGAGCTGTGGGAGATGAAATTGGTACTAAGGTTGATGAGAAAGTTAAGACTGGTACAGAGGTTCGTTTATCTGCTGGAGAATAAGTAGTGATTTTAAAAATTAGAAAGACTTTGATAAAAGTTTTAGTATTTTTGTGTTAAACAAAAAAGCCGCAAACAAATTGTTGATGCGGCGTTTTTATTTGTAAATAGGTCTTAATTAACAATAAAGTACGATATTAAGAATTTTTCGCTTTCATCATTAAAGTGCCAAACAGTGTAGTATCTACCACGCTCATCTAGCCAAAGCCTTACTTTGTGTTTTCTTTTTATGTTGTTAATTTGTCCTATTTTTTTTATATCAGGATATTCCCTGTATATAACTAATTTTTTAACATTATGATTTGACCAAAAAGACTTTCCCTCCCCAACTTTTGTTTCTGATGGTTGGGCGAAGATTTTATGTTTTTCTTTTGGGAATGCTCTTTTTTTGTCCGAATTTACTGCAAACCCAATTAAAATACACATTATTACAAAAGTCAAAACTGATTTTATCATTTCGTGTCCCTCTTAGTTAAGTTGTTTATGTATTTTTTAATTTTATTAGATTTTTAAATAAAAATGCGACTGTAAGTGGACCAACCCCTCCTGGTACAGGAGAAATATATTTTGATTTACTAAAACAGTCTGGATGGACATCACCATATGTCTTCTTGTCCACTCTATTTATCCCTACATCTATAACAATACAATCCTTTTTAATCATCTCAGGCTTTAACCAATATTTTTTACCCAGAGCAATTACAATAATGTCGTATTTAGTGTAAATATCTTTTTTTGGTTTTAAAGATATGTTTATTTTAACCTTTTTTTTCTTTAATGCTCTTTCTAAAGGTTTAGCAAATTTTTCATTATTTGTCAATATTATACACTTCTTATTCTCTAATTTCTTTTTTGACATTTTAATTAAATGTATAATACTTTGAATTGTTGGAGGTATGATTTTATTAGAAATAAAACCATCCACATCTTTGTGTGGACTTATTGTTTCAATAATCTTTTGTGTATTAAATTTTTTAGGTAAAGGGAGTTGAACCAATATTCCATTTATTTTTTTGTCTTTGTTTATTTTTTTAATAAGGTCAATAACTTTTTTTTCTGATATTGTGGAAGGTAATATGTATTTTTTAAATTTAACTCCAATTTCTTTAGCTCTTTTTTCTTTAATATTTACATATACATGTGAAGCAGGATCTTTACCAATTAAAATAGCTGCTAAACCAGCTTTGGATTTTAAAGATTTAAATATTTTTTTAGCTTCTGAAGAGCCATTTAAAATTGTTTTATTCATTTTAGATAATATTAAATTTTTTTGTTAATTTTTTAACTTGTTTTAAAACATTTTCTGGTTTTTTCTTATCAACTAAAATTTCATTAATCCATCTAGCAATTTGTTTCATTTCTTTTTCTTTCATTCCTCTTGTTGTAATTGCAGGAGTTCCTAATCTGATTCCAGAAGGTTTCATTGGTGAATTAGTTTCAAATGGTACCGTATTCTTATTACACACCAACCCAGCTTTATCTAATATTACAGAAGCATCATGTCCATTAATGTTTTTATCTCTTAAATCAATTAAAATTAAATGTTTATCTGTTCCCTTTGATACAATGTTAAATCTATATTTTTTTAATTCATCAGCTAAAACTTTCGCATTTTTAATTGTTTGTTGAGCATATTTTTTAAATCCATCTGTTTGTGCTTCTTTTAAACAAACACCAATTGATGCAATTACGTTATTACATGGGCCACCCATTAAACCTGGGAAAATTGCTCTATCAATTTTATCTTTTAATTCTTTTTTACATATGATTATGGCTCCTCTTGGGCCACGTAATGTTTTTTGGGTAGACATGGTTACAACATCTGCATGAGGGAAAGGAGATTTTAAAGCTTTTCCAGCAATTAAACCTGCTTCGTGTGCTACATCTGCCAAATAGTAGGCATTAACTTTTTTAGCAATATCAGCCAGTTTTTTGTAGTTAATATCTCTAGCATAAGCTGTCCCTCCAGAAATGATTAATTGAGGTTTTTCTTTTTTAGCCAGTTTTAAAATTTTATCATAATCAAAAACTTGTGTATCTTTTTCAACTCCATAATATACAGGGTTAAATATTTTAGAGATAAAGGAGATTGGTTTGCCTGAAGGAGATTTCCAGCCATGAGAAAGGTGGCCTCCGTGGGTTAAATTCATTGCCAATATTTTATCTCCAGGTTCGAGTAATCCAGAAATTACAGCTAAGTTAGCAATACTGGCTGAGACAGCTTTTACATTCACATGATATTTTTTATCATTTAACTCAAAAGTTTTTAAAGCTCTTTGACAAGTTAATATTTCTATTTGATCAATAAATTCATTACCTTGATAGTATCTTTTACCAGGCTCGCCTTCAGAATATTTATGAGTTAAAACAGAAGATAAAGCTTCCCTTACATCTTTTGAAGTATAGTTTTCTGACGCAATCAACACCAGCTTTTCTTGCTGGCGTTTTTGCTCTTTTGTAATTAAAGAATGTATTTGTTTATCTTTCATATAATATTTAGAATATATTGTATAGTTTAACAATGAAGGCTATATATAACAAGGTCATCATCATTCCTTCTGTAATTGTGATTTGTCTATCCATAGTAACGAGCCATTGTATAAAGATCGTGGCTACTAAGAATGGTAGAGCAATATATATTATCTCATGTGGAATAGGAATGTTTGTAAATAATCCTACGGCTCCAAAAACAACAAAAATATCGAAAATATTTGAACCAATAATATTTCCTAATACCATATCAAAGTTTCCTTTTTTAGCAGAAGAAATAGCTACAAAAATTTCAGGCAAGGAAGTACCAATAGCCACAATACTTGCAGCTAAGATGGACGATCCCAAACCAATCATTGATGCAATTTCTAAAAGAGCGTCAATTGTATATTTAGCAGAGATAAGGATAAAAATTAAACTGATAACAAAAATTAAAATTAACTTTGGTAAATCTTTTTTACTAGAGGTTGTTTTATTTTGCCCATCATCTTTATGGTCTTCTCTGATTTTAGACTTAATTTCTTTATGTAAATCATCTCTAACTTTTTTAGGATGCTGTTTTCTAATGTTCAGACTGTAAATCACATAAATCACATATCCAATTAAAAACAGTACAGCTTCCCAAAAACCAAACATTCCATCCATACAAAACAGGATTAAAAGAATGACAGCGCTTAGGAAAAAGGACATGTCGTTAGATACACTGTCCCAGTTAAATTTTGCTACACGCCAGGAAATTACAACAACCAAACCAAGTCCTAATAATATGTTGGCAATAACTGTACCAACAATATTACCTGCTAAAATGGCTGCTTCTCCTTTTAATACACCAAAAACAGAAGTAGCAAGTTCTGGAGCAGATGTTCCAACTGCTACAATTAAAATTCCAATAACAACAGGTGGAAGTTTAAAAATTGTACCAACTTTTTCTGAAGCATCTGTAAAATAGTCTGCAGCTTTTATTAAAACAAATAAGCAGACAGCTAATATAATGAACCAAAAAATGAGCATAGGTTTATATATTTAGTTATTATAATAAATTTTAGCATAAAATTTGTGAAATTAAAATAGCCACTGATTTTTGAAAAACCAATGGCTATTGTTTTGCGTGGTTGCAAAAAATAAAATGTACTAACGGCCTAAGCTTAAATTAATTTGAATATTACGCTCAGCACCAGGAATAACTCCATATTCATTTCCTATTTGAAGATATTCCTCGTCTAATAAGTTGTTAAGATGTAGTGATAGACTTGCTCCATATTTTCCAAATCCGAAACGATAACCCAGAATTAAATCAATTAAGTTCCAACTGGGTAATGTTGGGGATTCTTTCGTGCTTACAAATTCGCCATCTACCATTTTACCATCAACAATAACATCTTCATTGTCTGGCAAAACGTAGTAATCTTGGAAATGGCGGAAAGCGCCAGAAGCAAAAAAATTACCTACTGAATAATCCAGAGTGGTGTGCATCATAAATTGTGGTACACCAGGTTCAATTTTACCTTTTGTAATCCCGAGTTGGTCTCTGGCTTCATCAGAAATATCTGCGCCCCATGCATTTTCCATTTTAGATAATGATAGGCCAAGATTTAATCCTCTAGTTAACACAGCACTGGCTTCAACTTCAATTCCTTGGTAGGTGGCATCGCCGACCTGAACATAACGGCGGCCCTTATAATCATAGCCTGGCTGGTTAGCTTTTTCTGGATCTTGAATCCGGTAAGCTTTATTCGCAAAAGCAATATTATATCCATTAACTTTTACAAAAAATCTATCAGCTTGATACCCGAAACCAAACTCTACGTCATCTGAGGTTTCAATTGGTAAGGCATCTGTTGGTTGACCATAATTATAAAAATATTTTACTCGGGGTTCATTAAATGCCCGGCTGTAATTTGTAAAAACATTTATAGAATTGGTCAGGTTATAATTTAACCCAAATTTTGGAGCTACAAAGTTATAATTTTTGTTAAAATCCAGTAAAGTATATTTTGTGTCTGGGTTATTAACATAACCATCATTATTACCACCCTTTAAATTTTGGGTAATAATATGGTCGCCGTTTTCATCTGGTCGATTATTGTTTGATGGCATATCCTCAAAAATCCGATAATAACGATACGAATACTGGACATCTGTCATCATGCTTAAATCACGAGTAATTTTCCATAAAGCATGTGCAAAAAAAGATATTTGAGGTTTAATCCCTGTGTAGTCATAATATACGTCGCCTTCACGGAAATTAGCTTTTTTACCACCAATATAATAGCCGATTGTTTCCTGGCCAAAAGTATTGGCCATTAAACCATAATGCCTTGCCCACCAATAACGACTTTCAAAACCAACTGTTATTTTATGCTCTTTCCATTGAGTATTATAAGTACTTAAAAATCCTAATTGATTGTGGATTGAGTGGGCACGGTACTGGTATTGCTGAGCATCAATAATGCTTTGCATTGTCATCATGCCGTTTTCACCATCACGGGCCATTTTGTAATAAGCATTTGCATTTTCACCATATCCACGACCAATTGACGCGAACATTGTTGATTGCAAATAACTTTTATCACTCAAAGTCCATGTGTGATGAACTTCAAACTGTGGTTTGTGAAATACGTTATTGTCAAAACTGGTATAGCCGTTGCCAATAACCTCACCGCCTTTGTCTTTGGTTATTCCAAAAAACAACACATCCATCAAATTTGTACCATCTTTTTCTCGATCAGTTAATGCTGCATCATCATTCATGACATATGGATGAGCATTAAAGTCTCGTCCATATTTCACAAAGTTTTTCATGGGCATCGAATAATAAGCATAAGAGTGGTACTGCGGCGCGCCGTGTAATACGACTCGCAAAGAATGGTTATCGTTTGGAAAAAACGAAAGGGCAAAATAATATTGTAGGCCTTTATAATATGTATCTTTGCGAAATCCGTTTCCAGTTAAGTAATTAAACCTTGTTAAAAATGCGTATTTGTTATTGATCAAACCAGTATTGTAATCGAAACCAGCTTTAAATGTGTTATATAAACCACCGGTTAGATTGACATGGTAACCACTAACTGCAGGGGCTTCACTGGTTGATACATTAACTGATCCACCAAAAGCGCCAGATCCATACATTGAAGATCCAACTCCTCTCTGAACTTGAATGCTTTGTGAAGCTGCAGGTAAAGATCCCCAATTTGACCAATAAACCTTTTTACTTTCAGGGTCATTAACAGGAATATTGTTGATCATAACTTGCACACGTTGCATATCAAATCCACGAATAAACATACCAGTATCACCTAACCCACTACCTCCATCAGAAGTAGTATAGACTCCGGGTACGTGCCTAATTAAATTTGGAACATCCTGGACAGTAAATTGTTCGTTGATTTTTTTTGCTCCAACATCCGAGAAACTTACTGGTGTTTCTCTGTCTTTGGCTCGGTTAGCTGTAATTCCAATTCCTTCACCGCTTAAAATAGTTGGTTGAAGTTTGAAATTCACAACAACTCTACTGCTAGTAACTCTAATGTTTTTTATTGATTCTTTAAAACCTATAAACGTCGCTCTGAGTTTATAGGTTCCAGCAGGAACTTTTCTTATTTCAAACCATCCATTGAAATCTGTGGCTGCACCCATATTGGTGCCAATAAGGGAAATGTTTGTTCCTACTAGTTCTTCACCGGTTTTAGCATCTGTAACATCACCACTAATTATGCCCGTTTGAGCAAATAAAATTAATGGTAAAAACAATAAAACAACTGAAACCAATTCGATTTTAAATTTAATCTTCATGATTTACCTCCAATAGACTGTTTCAAAAGCAAGCAACCACGCTGTGAATTATAGTATTTTCTCCTGTTGTTGAGTTGTAAAAGATCCTCCCAACAATATAGTATAATTTTTTAGGGTATATTTGTCAAATTAACTTATATAAACCAAAAAACAGAGGTTTTTCCTCTGTTTTTTACATATTTACCCCGGGAGGGAATCGAACCCCCATAACCAGCTTAGAAGGCTGGTGTTCTATCCGTTGAACTACCGGGGCAGGTTAAGAGCAAGAAAAAATTCTTGCTCTTTTTGAGGTATATATTTAAAATTTAACTTCTACGTTTTCTCTTTCTTTTGCGTCTGCTACTTCATAAAAATCATACTTTTTGAACTTTAATATGCCAGCAACCATATTATTTGGGAAAGTTTCAATTTTTGTATTAAAGTCACGTACGTTTGCATTGTAGAATCTACGTGAAGCTTCAATTTTGTTTTCTGTTTCTTCAAGTTGTTTTTGTAATTCTTGAAAATTTTGACTAGCTTTTAATTCAGGGTAGTTTTCAGCTACTGCGAATAAGCTTTTTAAAGTTTCTGTTAAAGCATTTTCTGCTTTTGCTGCTTCAGCTGGATTTTTAGCTGAAATTGCATTGGCTCTAGCTTCAGTAACTTTAGTAAAAACACCTTCTTCGTGTTTTGCATAACCCTTGACAGTTTCAACTAAATTTGGGATTAAATCATGTCTTCTTTTTAGTTGTACATCAATGCCAGACCATGCTTCTTTTGTCTTGTTATTCAGTCTAACCAGCGCATTATACACACCAATTAACCAAGCAATAATTACGACCACAACACCAATGATGATATAGAGTAAAGTATTCATATATTCTTTAAAAAAATCAATACGAATTAATTGTTATTCATATTAATCACTAATTGTTAATATATTAATAATACTACATTAAAAAGCATTTAAAAGCAATTGGAGACACCTTATTTTTATGATATACTATAGATATATATTAACGGAGGTGTGTATAACCGTTTTTTTATCATTTATCAGTAATTTGCTATGCAACTATTTGGAACAAAAAGCTTATCTTACCTAGGCGTAGATATTGGAAACGCAGGTATTAAAATAGTGGAACTTAAGAATGAAAATGGACGACCAAGACTCGTAACTTATGGTTATGCAGATTTTCCTGTTTCTTCTACTGTGAACAAGCACCAAGAAACACCAGCTGAAGTAGCAGCCTTAATTAAGAAGGTTTGTGGCGGAGCAGGGGTTACAACCAATAAAGTGATTGCTGCATTGCCTAACTTTTCTGTTTTTTCTTCTGTTATCTCTTTACCACAGATGAAAAAGAATGAATTGGATCAAGCTGTTCTTTGGGAAGCTAAAAAGTTTGTTCCTCTTCCGATTGAGGAAATGAATCTTTATTCAGAAGTGATTGAAGAAGAAAAAAAGATAGAACCAGAAAAGAAGAAAGTAAAAGAGGATAAGAAAGAAGATAACGAAATAAAGGAAGAGAAAAAAGAAGATACAGAAAAAAGTAAACACCTTAAGGTTTTAATTGTAGCTGCGCCAAAGAAAAATGTTGACAGATATATGAAAATCTTTCAGACAGCTGAGATGGATTTAATTAATTTAGAAACAGAGAGTTTTGCCTTAGAAAGATCTTTAGTTGGTCATGAAAGTGCTCCTGTAATGATTATTGATATTGGTTCTGTGTCAGCAGATATCAGTATTGTAGACAAAGGTATCCCAGTTATCAATCGAATAGTTGATACTGGTGGAGCATCAATTACAAGACGTATTGCTAAAACAATCAATGTAGACTTAAAAAGAGCAGAACAGTTTAAAAAAGATATTGGTTTCTCAACAAAGAATACAGGACAAGGTGTTCCAAAAGCAATTGAAAGTTCTATTGAACCGATTATTAATGAAATTAAATATTGTTTTGACTTATATTCTTCTCAAGGAGAAAGTAAACATGTAGAAAAACTAATATTAACAGGTGGTTCTGCATATTTACCTAACTTAGTTGGATATTTAACAAACCTATTAAACATTAAAGTAATTATTGGTGATCCTTGGGCTCGAGTTATCTATCCAGTTGAACTAAAATCAGTTTTAGATCAAATTGGCCCTCGTTTTGCTGTAGCGGTTGGTCTTGCTATGAGGGAGATTGAGTAAGAGCATACTAAAATGTTAAAATTAGACTATGACAGACATAAATTTACTACCAATTGAACAACGTAATAAGGAAGCAGCTGAAAGAAAACTTGCTGAGAAGATGAAGAATAAGGTTAGTTATACAATGAGTGATCCTTCAGGAGAGAAAAAAGATAAACCTTTAACAGAACAGGGTAATTTTAAGAAACCCAGTCCTTTTGGTTGGATAAAAAAATACTTTCAAAAGAAAAAATCTAAAAAACAAGAAAAGAAACTTAAAGAAAGTTTAAAAAAACAAGCTGAAAAAACAGAACAAGAAAAAAAAGATCAAATTAAAAAAGATGAGCTTAGGTTTTCTAATGCAATTAGTGATAAAAGTTCAATTCATACAAAACCAGGAATTCATGAACATAAACCAGAAGTTAAAAAACCAGTAGAGCCTCATAAAAAAGAAGACCTATATTACAAAGTAGATGTTAATCGTTCTAAGATTCAAGATCACCGTAAGAAAGAAAAATCAAAGTATACTCCTGGTAGAGAAATAGAGGAAAGTTTTGATATTGATTTAATGCCTGATATTAAGCGTGTTTGGGAGATACCTTTCAGCGCAAAGATAACAATTTTAGCATCTATTTTAATTTTCATAGCAATAGTAATAGTAGGTATTTTCATTTGGATTGATTTAGAAATTAAAGAAGAAATGAAAAAAATTACATCTTTTGATAATAGAATAGAGTTGTTAAAAGAAAAACAAGAAAAGTTAATAAACACTAATCAAGAAGCAATTCTTTTACAGACACATTTAGATGTATTAGGTAATCTTCTAGATGACCATGTTTATACAAGTAATATTTTTGAATATCTAGAAGAAACAGTTGTTCCTGGAGTGTATTACAGAACAATTGATTTTAAACAAGCTAAAAATACAATTACGATAAATATAATAGCTCTTAACTATACAGAAGCAGCCAAACAAATTTTAGTCTTTGAAGAAGACAAAGAAAATGTAGTGGCAGTTAGAGTAAGTGGGCTGACTTTAATAGAAGAAAAGAAGGAACAAGAATTTCCAGACGAAGAAGTTGAAATGGAAAAGTTTATAGAATTTGAAATGGATATAATATTAGTTCCAGGATTTTTAAACAAATAACAACATGATTAATACTGCAAAAAAAATAAAAGAAAATAACAAAGAAGCTCAAGGCAAAAGAAAGAGTTCTCTTTTGGTTTTAAAATTATCGAATCAAACTTTCTTTGTATTGATTTTTATTGAAATTGTTATTTTTGCATTATTGGGTTACATACTTCTTATTAAGGGTTCATACAATGAACTTAATTCAGTTAAGAATGATCTTTTGCCAACCCGACAAGAAGAATACGAGAAAATGAATAATAAATATACAGAATTTTTAAGTATTAATAATTCATTTAAAACATTAAAACCTGAAGTTATTGAAAAAGCAGGAATTGTTTTACCCAGTCAGGCTGATTTACCAGATACTATAGAAATTTTAGATAATATTACATCCAAAAATGGATTTGAAATGAAATCAGTTGATGTAAATATTTTTAATGAAGATGGAGAGGTTGTTTTGCCAATTCATAGATTAAATAATTTTGGTTTTCCAAAAGCAAATAGGATTGATCCAGAAATAGCTAAAAATATTGGAGTAGGAGGTGAAGAAGATGAAGATAAAGCTAAAAAATTAAAGATAGTGGAGTTTGATTTAAATATTGAAGGAAGTGGTTATTCAAGTTTTAAAAGATTTATGACTATGGCAGAAAAAAGTTTACGTCTATTTGATGTAGTTGATTTTGACTTTTCTTCAGTTAACGAAACTTTTTTTGTTAAATTAAGAACATACTATTTTTAAATAAAAATATGTCTGATAAAGCAAGACTAAGAAAAATAATTATACAGTTAGTTGTTATAGCACTAATAATTGTTATAGGTGGAATTTTGGTTTTTAATAATTTCATTAATAAGGACAGTAAGAATTATGTTTTAGAAACACCGGAAAAAACAGTTGAAGAAAAAATAACCAGCTTTGATGAGACTATTGAAATTTTAGAAGATAAAAAATTTATGAGTTTGATAAAATTTGGCGATTGGCCACTTGAGGTTAGTGAGAAAGGTAAGGTTAATCCTTTTATTAAATTTGAATAGAATATGATCAGCAAAAAAGAATTAATTCAAAAATTGCAAGACAGCAAATTGATTGATGAAAAAAAAGTCAAAGAGTTAACAAAAATATCTAAAATAGAGGATATTTTTGAAAATTTATCACAGGACGTAATGATCGATGCAGAAAGAGTAGCTCAGTTCAAAGCTGAGCATTATGGTTTAGAATACATTGACCTAGGCGGAAGTGATATAGACAAAGAGACAATCAATTTGTTACCACACGATCTATCTGAAACATATCAGATGGTAATTTTTGATGAAGACAAAAAAGCATTAAAGGTTGGTTTGATGGATCCAACCGATTTAAAAGCCAGAGAAGCTGTTGAATTTATAGCCCGTCAGAAAAATTTAAAATCAATTTTTTATTTAATTTCAAAAAAATCTTTTAGTTTAGCAATTAAACAATATTCTGCTTTAAAAGCAGAAGTTAAACAAGCTTTAGATGTTGCTGAAGGTAGAATACAAGAAAAAGAAAAACAAGCAGAAGAAGGTGTTGATGAAGCAGTTGGTGGAGTAGTTAAATCAGCTCCAATATCTAAAATGGTAGATGTCATTATTAAGCACGGGGTAGAAATGAAAGCTTCAGATATACATATTGAACCTTTTACAGCTCAGACAAGAGTAAGATATCGTATTGATGGGGTACTTAGAACACAATTACTATTACCTAAAGCCGTACACGCATCGATTGTTTCACGTATAAAGGTTATTTCAAACCTAAAAATTGATGAAACTCGTATTCCTCAGGATGGAAGAGTTAGACTTAAAATAAATAAACAAAATGTTGACTTCAGGGTTTCAACATTACCTCTTTATGAACAAGAAAAAGTTGTAATGAGAATTTTAGATACATCTTCTGGAGCTATAAGTTTAGAACAACTTGGGTTTAGTGGTAGGAACGCAGAGATTATTCAAAATAACATTGATAAACCTCACGGTACATTTTTAGTAACTGGTCCTACTGGATCTGGTAAATCAACAACTTTGTATGCTGTTTTAAATCTATTAAACAAAGAAGGTATTAATATTGTTACATTAGAAGATCCTGTTGAATATTATCTAAAAGGTGTTAATCAATCACAAGTTAATCCTGAGGTTGGACTAACTTTTGCTGCGGGGCTACGATCAATCTTACGTCAAGACCCCGACATTGTTATGGTTGGTGAGATACGTGATAGTGAAACAGCTGAATTAGCTATTCATGCAGCTTTAACAGGACACTTTGTTTTATCAACCCTTCATACTAATGATTCTTTTGGTGCTATTCCACGTTTATTTGACATGGGAGTTGAACCTTTCTTATTAACATCAACATTAAATGTAGTTATTGCTCAACGTTTAGTTAGAAAAATTTGTGATAAATGTAAAGAAGAATTTAAGATACCAGAAAAAATGATAGATCTTGTGTGGGAAGAATACAATAAGACACCAAAAGAAAACCTAGAAAGTGAAGGATTTGCTTTAAAAAGCAAAGAAGAAATGAAATTTTATCACGGCAAAGGATGTAAACATTGTAATAAAAGTGGTTATGCAGGAAGACTGGCAGTAGCAGAAGTTTTAGATATGACAGATGATTTAAAAAAAGAAATTGCTTCAGGAGCTTCTTTAGAAAAGATTCGTCAAGAAGTTTTAGCTAAAAAGATGGCAACTTTGCAGCAAGATGGATTTATTAAATGCCTAAAAGGTTTAACAACTATTGAAGATGTAATGAGGGCAACTAAAGAATAATTAATATTTTAAACATATGCCTAATAAAATCGATGCAAAAAAAGGGGGGACAAAGCAGACAATACTATTGGTTGAAGACGATGAATTTTTGGCTAATATGTATAAAACAAAGTTAGAGTTAGAGAAATATAATGTGATTATGGCTAGTAACGGTGAGAGCGCATTAAGGGTTATAGGTGAAAAAGAGTTAGATTTAATTCTGCTTGATATTGTTTTGCCTAAAATAAGTGGATTTGAAGTGATTAGTAAAATTAAAACAGACAAAGAAACAAAAAAAATTCCAGTTATTATGTTAACTAATTTAGGACAAAAGGAAGACATTGAAAAAGGTTTGAAATTAGGAGCAGATGAATATTTAATTAAAGCTCATTTTCTACCATCAGAAGTTATAGGGAAAATTAAAAAGTTAATAGATAAATAAACATGACAGTTTCTCAAAATTTAGAATTTAAAAATATTTTAATTAAAGCCGCTCAAGAAAGTGTGTCTGATTTACATTTGTCTACAGGTTGTCAGATTAAAGCTAAAGTAGATAATGCGTTAGTTGATTGGCCAGAACAGGTTATAACAGAAGAGTTCTTGCAAAAGAATATTTTAGATCTTTTGTCCGAAGAACAAAAAAAAGAGTTTTTAGAAAAGAAATCTTTTGTTTTTGTTCATCAGTTTGCCGATGATCTACGTTTTAGAATAATACTTTTCACTCAAGAAGGTAAGCTGTCAGCTATTTTGCGTTTCATTCCTCATAAGGTAAGAACAATAGAAGAACTATATCTACCTAAAATAGTGGAAAAAATTGTTGAGGCTGAAAGAGGTTTGGTAATAATCAGCGGAAAAGGTAAAACAACAACCTCTGCTGCTATAGTAGAATATATTAATAAGATTTCTAATAAAACAATCATAACTTTAGAGGATCCTATTGAATATGTTTTTGTTAATCAAAAAAGTTTAATTGAACAAAGACAGATTGGTGTTGATACACCAGACTTTGTTCAAGGTACTAAAGATTTATTAAACATAGATGCAGATGTTGCTGTTATTAATGGAAAAGATTATTCAAAATATATTAATGAGATTTTAGAGTTATCTGAAAAATGTTTAGTTATTTTAGAGCTACCTTCACACAATATCAAAGATGCTATAAATGATTTCATTTCATTTTTGCCAACTGATTTAAAAGAAGAAAAACGTAAACTTTTAGCCAATAACCTAATCGGAATTTTAAATCAAATATTAGTTTCCAGACAAGGCGGAGGTCTTTTGCCTGTAGTTGAAATTTTACTTAATAACAATGCAGTTGCAACAGCAATTGCTGAAGATAGGATTTCACGTATACCTGACTTGATCGTTATGTCTGGTCATGAAGGAATGATTAGTTTAGAAAGAAGTTTAGCTGAACTAGTTAAGAGCGGGGAGGTTTTAATGGATGAAGCTGTTAAATATGTTGATGATAAAAATGAATTTAGAGAGATGATATTAAAATAATTTTATGCCTTTTTTTGAATATAAAGCAAAAAACCAAGAAGGAAAAATGTTTAAAGGAACAATTGAGTCTACATCAGAGTCAGCTGTAGTTGCAATGTTAACAGAAAAAAACTTTTTCCCTGTAAGTATTAAACTGAAGAAAAAAAGTTCAGATGTGTTTGCGAATATAGATTTTTTAAATAAAGTTGGTCCTAAGGATTTAGTTTTGTTTTCAAGACAATTGTCAGTTATGAAAAGTGCCAATTTACCAATTGTACAGTCATTGCGTATTTTGGAAAAACAAACTGAGAATCCAAAATTAAAATTGGTTGTCTCTCAATTAGCAGACGATGTTGATGGGGGTGCTAAGCTTTCAGATTCAATGTCTAACCATCCAAAGGTTTTTTCTGACTTTTTTGTTTCTGTTATTCGTTCAGGAGAAACATCAGGACGCTTAGATGAAATTTTAAATTATTTAGCTGATCAACAAGAAAAAGACTATGATTTAATGAGTAAAATTAAAGGAGCAATGATCTATCCTGTTTTTATTGTTTGTGGCTTGGTTGTTGTTGGAATAATAATGATGATTTTTGTTGTTCCTAAATTAACAGGTATTTTAACAGAAACAGGACAAGAATTACCAATAACTACTAAGATGTTAATAGGGACTTCAGATCTTTTTGTTAATTATTGGTGGGCAATTTTTGCTGTTGTATTGGTCTTATTCTTTGCAGGACGTTCTTATGCTAGTACAAAAAAAGGAGGCTATCTTTTTGATATTATAAAATTAAAATTACCCATATTCGGAACTCTTTTTAAACGTATATATTTGGTTAGATTCACTAGAAGTATGGCCACACTTTTGGCTGGAGGAGTTTCTTTGGTTGAAGCATTAAAAGTGACAGGAGACATTGTTGGTAATGTTGTTTATTCAGATTTAATCGCTCAGACTGTTAAGGAAGTTGAAGATGGAAACCCAGTTTCTACTGTGTTTATACAAAACAAAGAAGTTCCTGTTATGATTTCCCGTATGATGCATGTTGGTGAAAAAACAGGTAATTTAGATAAAGTATTAGAAAAATTAACAAATTTTTATTCACGTGAAATTGATAATTTAGTAACTAATTTGGTTAGTTTAATTGAGCCTTTAATTATGGTAGTTCTTGGTGTAGCTGTTGGAATAATGGTTGCTGCTATTATCATGCCAATGTATAATATGGCATCAGGATTTTAAATTTTTAGCGAAGATTGCTTAAAGATGTTATAATAAATGTAGTTGTGGATAAAATAATAAATAAATTAAGATAAAAAGGTCGAAAATTTATCTTAAGGTCTAGACTTTAAGGCAAGAAATTGTCTTTAAACTTAAGTATTAATGCATTATTTTATTTTTTTTAACAAAAAAATGAAATAATAATAATTAATTAGAAAAAATTATGATTAGAAAACACAAAAAAGGGTTTACTTTGATTGAATTGTTGGTTGTAATTGCTATTATTGGTCTTTTGGCTACTTTAGCAGTTGTAGCTTTAAATAATGCACGTGCTAAATCTCGTGATGCAAGAAGAATTTCAGATATCAAACAGATTCAAACAGCTTTAGAAATGTATTATAACGATGCTACAAGATATCCAGCAACAGCTGATATAGTTATAGGTTCAGCTATTGCAACGGGTTCTAACACTTTCATGGTGAGCATACCAGGAGACCCTAGTGGCACTGGTGGTGGATATACTTACGTATATACTGGTGGAGGAACTGCAGACTATACCATTACATTCCAACTAGAATCAGGTACTGGTGGATTTACTTCAGGTGCTGATATTACAGCCAAACCATCAGGTATAGTTCAGTAGAGATTATTTAAAATTATTGAATTCACAAATCGTTTCCAGTTTATTCTGGAAACGGTTTTGTTTTTTTAATTTTTTTTGTTAAGATCAAAGTATGACAAAAATTAAAGATTTAATTAAAAGATATTGGCCCATTATTATAATTTTCGTTTTCGTTTTTTTTTATTTTAATAATCAAATTTTAAATAATAATTTCCCGTATAGTGGCGATTTTGGTGGGAGTGACCTTTTAGATTTTAATTATCCTATGAAGGATATTTATGCAGAAAGTATTAAGGATGGACAAATGCCACTTTGGGATAATGGTTTATCAAGCGGATTACCTGTTTTGGCAGAAGCACAAGTTGGTTCATTTTATCCAATAAATTTAGTTTTATATTATATACTCCCCACCTTAACAGCTTTTAATTTAAGTTTTGTTATACATTTTTTATTAGGAGCACTCTTTTTTTATTTCTATGCAAGAGAGATAAAAATAAGTAAATTTGGAGCTCTTTTTGGAGCACTATCATTTATTTTTAGTGCTTTTTTTGTTTGTCACATGAAACATGTGAATATGATAAATGTGGCCATATGGCTGCCATTAATTTTTTATTTAACAGAAAAATTGTTTAAAACTAAAAAATCCCTTTATGTTGTTTTGATTAGTTTGTTTTTAGCTATTCAGTTTTTTGCTGGGCATGCTCAAATAAGTTATTATATCTTGTTAATTTTTAGTTGTTATTTTGCTTTTAAATTATTTTTTTATAAAAAGAACAGAAAAGAAATATTAAATTTTGGACTTAAATATTTTTTGATTTTTGTAATGTTTTTTATATTAATTTGTATACAACTTTTACCAACACTTGAATTTATGGAGCAATCATACAGAAGTCAAGGTATTGAATTTGAAGATTCAGTTGTTTCTTCTTTTCATCCAAGAAATTTTTTAATATTTCTTAACCCGTATGCTTTTGGTAATTTCGCTTCTAATTCTTTTTTACCATATTCTTTTGATCAACAATTCAATATTTATGGATTGTACTGGGAGGTGTCTGGTTACTTAGGGTTATTGGCAATTGTTTTTTTATTTTTTGGGATATTAAAATATATCTTTAACAAAGAGAACAGAAAATATATTCTGTTTTTTATGATTACCATTTTAGGGTCTTTCTTTTTTGCTTTTGGAGATTTTAATCATTTGTTTAAGTTTTTTTGGAAGTTAATGCCTCTTTTTGAAAGCTTTAGGGTTACTAGTCGTTTTATTTTATTTGTTATTTTTTCAATATCTATTATTGCTGCTTATGGTTTAGATTATGTATATGGGATTATAAAAAGAAAATTAGGTAAAGTTTCAATAGGAGTTGTTGCTGTGTTGTTGTTCTTTGTTCTGGCCATTGATTTGTTTTCTTTTGGTTATAGTTATAACAAAATGGACTTTGATAGCAGTAAGTGGTTAGAAAAACCAGCCAGTGTAGAATTTTTAGAACAAGATAAGGGTTTGTATAGGGTATATAGTTTTGAAACACGTGATAGTTGGTTTTTTATTAACGCATTTGCAATGGGCTGGCAAGGTGATCAGGATTTGTACAGAATTGGGCGTGAAGCACTATCTTCTAACAGTAATGTTATATACAACATTGAAAGTTCGGCTGGATATACTGCTATAAATAATAGAAGAAGTCTTGCTTTGAGTGGAATATTAGAAAAAGGTGTCTCAACTGAATATAAATTTCCACAAAAACGATTTGTCAATGTAAATGATGGTTTTTTGAATATTTTAGGTATGCAAAATGTTAAGTATATAATTACATTTTATGAATTACAAAACGATAATTTGGAGTTGAAAAAAAGGATTGGATTTAAAGACAGAATGTTACCATTGCAGATTTATGAGAATAAAAAAGTCATGCCGCGTTTTGTTCTAATAAACAAAGCTAGATATCTTTCTAATGAGGATGATATTTTATTTGGTATGATTGGTGGTTTTTTTGATCCACATGAAAAAGTTTTTCTTTCAGATGGTGAAGCTAATTTAGAAGAACCAATGACAGAAGGTTCAATAGAATTAAAAGACAAAACTTCTACTAATATTATGTTAGAAGTTAAAACAAATGGAGATAGCTTTTTGGTTGTTAGTAATACATATTATCCTGGTTGGGAAGCATTTGTAGATAATGAAAAAACTAAAATTTTATTAGCAAACTATGGTTTTCAAGCAATTAAATTAAGCCAAGGAGATCACAAGGTTGAGTTTGTTTATAACCCAAAGAGTTATGGTATAGGAAAGACGGTTTCTGGTATTGGTTTCTTTTTGTTATTTGTCTATCTAATTTTTTATTATATATATAGTAGAAAGGGAAAATATGACAGAGAAAATTGATATCTCGATAGTTATACCAGCATACAACGAAGCTAAAAGATTGCCAGTTTTTTTAAAACAAGCAATTGATTATTGTAAAAATAGTCAGAAGAATTATGAGATCATTGTAATAGATGATGGTAGCCAAGACGAAACTTTTAGAGTAGCTAATTCGTTTTGCAGTTCATTTGAGGAATTACGTGTGTTTAAGAATAAGAAGAATAGAGGTAAGGGTTATTCTGTTAAAAAAGGATTTAATATGGCAAGCGGTGATATTTGTTTATTTTTAGACGCAGATGGTTCTGTACAGTGTGAAGAAATAGAAAAAAATTTACATTATTTAGTAAATGACAATGTTGATATCTTTATTGGTTCTAGGGTATTGAAGGACAAGGATCAAATATTAAAAGTTAAGTGGTATAGAAAATTACCAGGAATGATTTTTAATTTTTTTATTCATATATTTTTATTTAAAGATATAGCAGATACACAGTGTGGATTTAAGATGTTTAAAAAAGAAACCATTAAACCAATATTTTCTAGGATGTATTTAAATCGTTTCGGTTTTGATTTTGAATTTTTGTATATATCACAAAAATTAGGTTTTCGTGTAAAAGAAGGACCTGTTTTCTGGACACATGTGGACGGTTCTAAGGTAAGTTTATTACAAGATTCATTAAAAATGTTTGTTAATATTTTGAGAGTTAAATTATGGCATACTGGTTTTTCTAATAATATATCAGGTCATATGGAAATAAAAGATTATCAGGATATGTATGATTTAGAATTGTCTCATTGGTGGTTTGTAAGTCGTAGAAAATTTATTTCTAGGTTAATTAAACAGTTGGGTGCAAAAAATAAAGACTTACTTGATGTTGGTTGCGGTACAGGTGGAAATTTGTTAGAATTTACTAAGCTTTGTAACACCTTTGGGATTGATGCCTCAGAACGTGCAGTGGAGTTTTGTAAACAACGTGGTTTAGAGAATATTTTGCAATGTAGAGCAGATAAAATTGGATATAATAATAATTTTGATATTATAACTTGTTTAGATTTGTTAGAGCATATTCAGGATCCCCAAATGGTTTTAGCAGAATTAAAAAGGGTTTTGAAAGATGACGGGAAAATTATTATCACTGTGCCTGCATTTAGGTTTTTGTGGAGTAAACACGATGAGTCCCTTGGGCATCTTAGAAGATACTCAAGTAGATCTATAGTTCAAGAGATAAAGGATGCAGATCTTAAAATAAATAAAATGAGCTATTTATTCTTTAGTCCTTTTCCTCCTACAATGGTAGTTAAAATGTTTAAAAAATTTTTTAATTTTAAAAATAGATCGTACGTAGATACTTCTAAGTTACAAAACAAATATTTAAATAAGTTTTTAACTAATATACTAAATGTTGAAATGAAAATTGCAAGTTATATAGATTTTCCTTTGGGTACATCAATATATCTAGTAGTTTCTAAAAATCAAAAATGATATTATGCAAAAAATAAAGAGACAACTTCAAATATTAATTAAGAGCAAAACCGTATGGTTTTTTCTGGTTTTTGGCATTTCTCTTACTGTCTATCTATTTACTTTATGTCCTACGATTTATCTAGAAGATGCTGCTGAATTTGTTACTGTAGCTGAAACATTAGGTATTCCTCATCCATCAGGCTATCCTCTATATGTTGTTTTGGGTAAATTTTTTAGTTTAGTTATTCCAATTGGTACTGCTGCTTGGAAAATTAATTTTATGAGTGCTTTTTTTGGTGCTTTAAGCATTGCTTTTATATTCTTAATTATTCGTAAGATATTATTCTGGGTTAATAAAGGAAAGGAAAAAGTTAATGTTTTGTTATATAATTTATCGGCATTTTCAGGGTCTTTAATATTGGCTTTTACTTTGATTTTTTGGTCACAATCTATAGTAGCTGAAGTATATACTTTAAATACTTTTTTTGTTGCTGTTATTTTTTATCTATTACTCATATGGACTGGAAAAATTAAAAAACAAGAAATTAAAAAAGCAGATAAAATTTTATTATTTACAATATTTTTGTTTGGTATATCTTTAACCAATCATCAAATGATGGTTTTATTAACCCCAATATTTTTGATTTATGTTATTTGGGTGTATCCAAGAATTTTTAAAGATTATAAATTGGTTCTTGCTGCTTTGTTTTTGGTTGTCTTAGGCTTATCTTTATATTTATATCTACCTTTACGTGCGGAGCAAAATCCAGCATATAATTGGGGTGATCCCCAAACGTTACACGGTTTTAAAAATCAGGTTTTACGGCAACAGTATAAAGATTTAAACTTAGATTCAGATAAAATTTTTAATAAGGACAAATTGCCATTTGTTGGTTTGTTTTTTAAGGACATCTTAATTCAATTTACACTTCCTGCTCTTTTTATTGTGTTTATTGGTTTTTTAATAAATTATTTGAGAGATAAAAAAACATATTTTATGCTGCTGGGTATATTTATTTTTAACAGTTTGATTATTGTTTTATTAAGAACTACTGGTTATTCAGAAGCAAATGATGTCTTTTTTAGGGTATATTATCTACCAGCATATTTATCTTTATCTGTTTGGTTAGGTGTTGGTGTGTATTTTTTGATTCATACTATATTAAAATTTATTCACAATTTCTCAGAAGTTTTTAAAATTACTATTATTTCTTTATTGTTGGTTATAGTATCTTTATTACCTTTTTCATTTTTAATAAATAACTGGTCAGAAAATGACAGAAGTGATTTTTGGATGGTAAACGATTGGGCTCGAGCTGTTTTAGAAAGTATGGATCAAGATTCATATTTAGTATTAGAAAACGATCAGCCAGCCTTTGATAGCATGTTGTTTTCCTTATTCTATATGCAAGCAGTAGAGAATGTAAGAAGAGATGTTAGGTTAGTTAATTTTGCTGGCATTAAGGGTATATTTTTTAATGCTTTTGGTACTGATTTAGATGATTTTTACGAGTGGAATAGTAAAACAAGAAAACATAAGTTTGCTAAGTTTATTTGGGATCATTCTGCGAGAAATGATAAGAAATCAACATATATCTTATACCCACTAGGTAAAGATTCAGAAATGGATATAGCTACTCGTTCAAATGGGATTGTGTATAAAATATATGAGAACATAGAGGAAGCTAAGAAAGATAAGACAAATGATTTGTCTATGGTTGGTTTGAGAAATATGGATTATGAACCATTGGAATATAATATATTTTATGCAGATTTTTTATCAGATTACTATTTAGCCCGTACTTCATTCTTTTTAGAAAATGGATATATAAATTTGTCTCAAAACAATTTTCTTAAATCAATTCAACACGATTCTAGTCCATTTTCTTTTAATTATCAAGCTTTTGTTCAGCATAGGGGACAGTGGATAAATGAAAATTGATTTTATGATATAATATACATGTATGAATAAAAACAAAAAATTAGGTTTTACACTTATTGAGATATTGGTAGTTGTGGCCATTATAGGTGTTTTAGCTACTATTTTAACTGTAGCTTTAGGTAATGCACGAGAAGAGGCTCGTGATGCAAGAAGGGTAACTGATATAAATGCAATTCAAAAGTCATTAGAATTTTATTTTATCGATCATGAGAGTTATCCAGATGGTACTAATTTGGTTCTAGGTAGTACAAATGTACAATGTATGGATGTTTCTGGTTGGCATGCTTCTGGTGACTGTACAAAACCATATATTGGACGGATTCCTACAGATCCAGTACCTGGCGGTTTTGATTATACTTATACATCTACAGGACAAAGCTATCAGATAGATTTTGTTTTAGAAGATGGAATAGGAAATCTCCCTTCAGGAGCATGTAGAGCCTTACCCATCTTGACCGTACAGTGTCCATAAATAGAGAATATTGTTTGAACAAAAAAACACTATCTCTTAACAGAGTAGTGTTTTTTGTTTTTTAAAACAAGTAATTGGTTTAATTATTTAATCCTTCCGCAATATATTTTTTGATTAATGACTGATAGGGTACATTAATTTGATTAGCTTTTTCCTTGGCTCTATTTATTATATATTCGGGCAACCTTAAAGAGATCGATCTTGTAGTCGGTTTTAGGTTAGGAAAAGATACTTGTTCAAAATCTTGATTTTCAAAATATTGAGACAAATCTATTTTGCTCCAAAAATTTCTTTCCTCATCTTCTGATCTAAATTTTTTTATTTTAAGTTCTTTTTTCATATAGTTTAATTTCTTTTTTATGAACATCACGAGAAGAAATAATTATAACTTTTTCTTTTCGGATAGTAAAAACAATAAATAAGAATCTTCCTTTTTTTGTTCTACCTAATATTATGAAACGTGGCTCTTTGCCGGAATGTAAAACATCTTTTAAAATAACCTTTTTATCGTTAAAGAATATTTCTTCACATTCTGTATTAGATACTTTGTGTTTAATCAGATTCTTATCTATATTGCCCTTATTCCACTCAAATTGTATTGGTTTGGGGAGTACTAGCATGTATATTAATTGTATATACTATCTTACACACTGTCAAAGGGATAAGTCGATATGTAGACAATTTTTTTATTTTATAGAAAAATGGTAAAATATATTTATGAGAAGCGCCAAGCTAAGCTCTAATTATCCAGTGGGTTAAAGTCCCACCAGTCTAAAGACTAACCATCAGGACTGTACCAAACCTTGCGTTTAAGTTGGTGACAACTTGGATGAAGCACA